>ENA-OPML01000047-OPML01000047.1-human-gut-metagenome-genome-assembly--contig:-NODE-47-length-25978-cov-5.097327_pt1 | contig 25978 bp, 22 predicted proteins | sample MGYA00241526_ERZ501749 | MGnify/ENA primary metagenome ERZ501749 (study PRJEB25962, sample SAMEA2042647) | human gut metagenome | biome: human gut; feature: human-associated habitat; material: faeces... | reverse complement strand
CAAAATATTTGGATTTTAACATAGAAAGCGAATTGATATAATCGTTTTACGATTAACAATTTGAACGAATTTAGCTAACGCAATTTAGAAAAATTCGAAAATTTGGGAAATTCGTTGTTCTTTCTCCGCTGGCGCTACGAAAGCGGCAGAGCCGAGCGACGCCGTCTGAGGCTAAATAAGCTATTCGTTGTGAAAGCAGTATATGGCAAAAACTCTTAGAAGCGACACGATCCTCAAATCACTCCAAATGCCGGACGAACCAAATATTTTGCCTGAAACATTTGGGTGGACGAAAAGGAATTTGTAATTTTGCCGTTATCCTTTCGTAGGACCCTATCCTTTTATGGTTTAGTGCCCAGGCCCATCGACCGCATGTTGCGGCACGGCGCGGCATTACTAAAACGATCAATTCAATGACACAGGAAGAAGACATCCGCAACGCCGTCCGCGTGCTCCGCGAGGGCGGCATCATTCTTTACCCCACCGACACCGTGTGGGGCATCGGCTGCGACGCCACCAACCCAGAGGCCGTGGCCAAGGTGTACAAAATGAAGCAGCGCGACGACTCGAAGGCGCTCATCTGCCTCGTCGACAGCGACGCGCGCCTGCAACGCTACGTGCGACAGGTGCCGCCCGTGGCATGGGACCTGCTCGACGCCGCCGTCGACCCCATGACCATCATTCTCGACGGCGCCGTGAACCTCGCGCCCAACCTCATCGCCAACGATGGGTCGATCGCCATGCGCATCACACGCGAGCCGTTCTCGCACGAACTGTGCTACAGGTTCCAGAAGGCGCTCGTGTCGACCAGCGTGAACATCAGCGGCGAGCCCGCAGCGCAAAACTACTGCGACATTGCGCCCGAACTGCTGGAGCAGGCCGACTATGTGTGCTTCGCGCGCCGACAGGAGCACAAGCCCCACAAGCCAAGCTCGATCGTGAAGCTCGGACAGGACGGACAGGTCACCATCATCAGGAAATAACATCAACCAACCCCCAGCGCCCCCGAGGGCGCACAACATTACTCTCATCATAGGCAAGCCCATGTTGGAAAAACTGATAGCCTGGAGGCAACGCAACCTCACAGACAAGCAAACCACACAGGTGCTGGCGTTCTTCGTCGGCATCCTGGCAGCCGTGGCAGCCTTCCTGCTCCATTGGATCATCCACCTCATACAGCAGCTGCTCACGAAAGGCTTCGCAACCGACGCCGCCAACGTGCTCTTCCTGCTCTTCCCGGTGGTGGGCATCTGGCTCACGTCGCTCTTTATAAAATATGTGGTGCGCGACAACATATCGCATGGCATAACACGCGTGCTATACGCCATATCCACCAACCGCTCGCGACTGCGGCGCCACAACTGCTGGACGTCGGTCGTGGCGTCGGCCATCACCATCGGCTTCGGCGGATCGGTGGGAGCCGAGGCACCCATCGTGCTCACGGGATCGGCCATAGGCAGCAACCTCGGACAAATCTTCAAGCTCGACAAGCGACAGCTCATGCTGCTCGTGGGATGCGGAGCCGCAGCCGCCGTGGCCGGCATCTACAAGGCGCCCATCGCCGGCATGGTGTTCACGCTCGAGGTGCTCATGATCGACATGACGATGTCGTCGATCGTGCCCATCCTCATAGCAACCATCACCGCCAACGTAACGAGCTACCTGCTCGTGGGCGACAAGTCGATGTTCTCCTTCACGCTCGACTCGGCGTGGAGCGTGGAACGCATACCCGCCACCGTGATGCTCGGCGTGTTCGGAGGCTTCGTGAGCCTCTACTTCATGCGAGGCATGACCTGGTGCGAGGGACAGTTCGCACGCATGCGCCGACACCCCTACCGCAAGCTCATCGTGGGCGGACTGGTGCTCAGCACGCTCATCTTCTTCTTCCCGTCGCTCTATGGTGAGGGATGGGACAGCCTCGTCATCCTGCTCAACGGAAAGACCGAGAGCGACTGGGACCATGTGCTCGACGGGTCGCTCTTCTACGGCCACACCGACCTGCTGGTGCTCTACGTGGCCATGGTGCTGCTCACGAAGATCGTGGCCACCTCGTCGACCAACGGCGCCGGCGGATGCGGCGGAACGTTCGCACCCTCGCTCTTCGTGGGCGGCTTCGCCGGCTTCCTCTTCGCCCGCCTGTGGAACATGGAGCAGATCGGCGTTTACATCCCCGAGAAAAACTTCACCCTGCTGGGAATGGCGGCCGTCATGGCCGGCGTGATGCACGCACCGCTCACCGGCATCTTCCTCATAGCCGAGATAACGGGCGGCTACCAGCTCTTCGTGCCACTGCTCATCGTGAGCGTGGTGAGCGTCATGGTGATCAGCATCTTCGAGCCCCACAGCATCTACGCCATGCGACTGGCGCGCGAGGGAAAGCTCGTCACCCACCACACCGACCACAGCGTGCTCACGCTGATGAGCATGGACGCCATCGTGGAGAAAGACGTGGTGAGCGTGAAGCCCGACATGCCCTTGGGGCGCGTGGTGAGCGTGCTGAGCAACAGCGACAGCGCCTTCCTGCCCGTGCTCGACCAGGGCGGACGACTGCTGGGCGAGATCGACCTGACGAAGATCCGCAACATCGTGTTCCGGCCCGAGCTCTACCAGAAGATGCGGGCCAGCCAGGTGATGACACCCCTGCCAGCCATACTCTACCGCAACGAGCCCATGACCGAGGTGATGCGCAAGTTCGACACCACCAACGCCAGCGTGCTGCCCGTGGTCGACATCAACAACGTGCTGCAGGGCTACATTACCCGAACACGCCTCTACAGAACCTATCGAAAGGTTGTGGCCGATTTCTCAACCGAATAAGGCCACCCGCCAACGCGGCTAACTATCTATTACCCAACGGAAATCTACCAACCAAAGATTTGCGCGTTCCAAGAAAAAGACGTAACTTTGCAGGCTGAATGATGCCACTACAATTACACATCGACCTCCTTGAACTCATCCTCAAGGGCATGCTCATCGGAATCATCGCCTCCGCGCCCATGGGCCCGGTAGGCATTTTATGCATACAGCGCACCTTGAAAAAGGGGCGCTGGTTTGGCTTTATCACAGGTGTGGGAGCCTCGGTGAGCGACTTTATCTACGCCCTCTTCACGGGCTTCGGCATGAGCTTCGTCATGGATCTCATCACCAACCCCACCAACAAGTTCTGGCTGCAGATATCGGGAAGCGTCATGCTCATGGTGTTTGGCGTTTACTGCTGGCGATCGAACCCCATGAAGTCCATGGGGCGCGACGGGCAGAAGAAGAGGGGATCGCTCACCCACAACGGCATAACGGCGTTCCTCGTTACGTTCTCAAACCCACTCATCATCTTCCTCTTCATGGCAACCTTCGCCCAGTTTGCGTTCGTCATCCCCAACCACCCGGTGGAGATGGTCGCCGGCTATCTCAGCATCGTGGCCGGAGCGCTGCTCTGGTGGTACGGACTGACGTGGGTGGTCTCGAAGATCGGCACACGCTTCAACGAGATGGGCATCCTCATCATCAACAAGGTCATAGGATCGCTCGTCATCATCTTCTCCATCGTGGTGCTCATCGGCACCGTCTTCAACCTCTACACTTTCCAGTATTGACCGTGGGGAATGGGGCGGGACAACACACCGAAAGCCCACATTCCGCACAAGCCACACCCAACATTTAGCTACACAGAAATGTTTATCGCACAAGAATTAAGAAAGAAATCGATCGCCGAATATCTGCTCTACATGTGGCAGATGGAAGATCTCATACGAGCATACGGCTGCTCACTGGCAAGAATCAGGCGAGAGTACATCGACCGGTTCGACTACACCGATGAGCAGAAAGACGAGGAGACCGACTGGTTCGGAAACCTCATACGCATGATGAACGAGGAGGGACGACGCCAGGAGGGACACCTGCAGATCAACAAGATCATCGTGAAAGACCTGGCCGACCTGCACAACCAACTCATGCTCTCGGGCAAGTTCCCATTCTACAACGCCGAATACTACAAGGTGCTGCCCTTCATCGTGGAACTGCGCAACAAGGGCGACAAGGACGTCAACGAGATAGAGAACTGCCTCGACGCGCTCTACGGCGTGATGCTGCTGCGCCTGCAGCAGAAACCCGTGTCGGACGAAACCGAGAGCGCCATCAAGGAAATTACCACCTTCATAGGCATGCTCAGCGATTATTACATCAAGGATCGGACCGAGGGGCTCGACTTTGGCGACGAATAAGCCGCCAAGCACCACCCCGACGACACACAAAAACACTCAATAGACATGAACATTCTTGTAACAGGAGCCAACGGGCAGCTCGGAAACGAGATGCAGCTGGTCAGCAAGCTATCGAAAACCGACAGCTACACCTTCACCGACGTGTGTGAGGGCTACCAGAAACTCGACATCACCAACCTCGACGAGATACGCCGAGTGGTGGCCGAAGGGAACATACAGTGTATCATCAACTGTGCCGCGTGGACCAATGTCGACAAGGCGGAGACGGCCGGACCCATCGTGGAGACGCTCAACGCCACGGCGCCGGGCTACCTCGCACAGGCCATGAAAGAGGTGGGCGGACTGCTCGTCCACATCAGCACCGACTATGTGTTTGGAGGCGATCCCTACAACACGCCCTGCCGAGAGGAGCAGAAGGGCACACCGACGGGCGTCTACGGACTGACCAAGCTCCACGGCGAGCAGCTCATCGAGGCATCGGGCGCCAACCACATCATCATACGCACGGCGTGGCTCTACTCGGAGTTTGGACACAACTTCGTGAAGACCATGATGCAGCTCACAGCCACCAAGCCGCAGCTCAAGGTGGTGTTCGACCAAACCGGCACGCCCACCTACGCCGGCGACCTCGCACAAGCCATCTTCGACATCGTGGAGGGCCGCAAGTTTGAGAACCACTCGGGCGTGTACCATTTCTCCAACGAAGGCGTCACCTCATGGTACGACTTCACCAAGAAGATTGCCGAGCTGGCCGGAAACACCGCCTGCGACATACAGCCCTGCCACAGCGACGAGTTCCCGTCGCCCGTGAAGCGACCCGCCTACAGCGTGCTCGACAAAACCAAGATCAAGCAGACCTTCGGCACCAACGTGCCCTACTGGGAGGACAGCCTCAAGAAATGCGTGGCTGCCCTGCTCAAGCAACAATAAACACACACTACCATCACACACATGGCAAGCATAGCTAACGAAATCAAAAGGCGACGCACATTCGCCATCATCTCACACCCCGACGCCGGTAAGACCACACTCACCGAGAAGTTCCTGCTCTTTGGAGGACAGATACAGGTGGCCGGAGCCGTGAAGAACAACAAGATACGCAAGACCGCCACATCCGACTGGATGGACATTGAGAAGCAGCGCGGCATCTCGGTGTCGACGTCGGTCATGGAGTTCGACTACCTGCCCGAGGGACAGGAGGGCGAGCCCTACAAGGTGAACATCCTCGACACACCGGGTCACCAAGACTTCGCCGAGGACACCTACCGCACGCTCACAGCCGTCGACTCGGCCATCATCGTGGTCGACTCGGCCAAGGGTGTGGAGGCGCAGACACGTAAGCTCATGGAGGTGTGCCGCATGCGCAACACACCCGTCATCATCTTCATCAACAAGATGGACCGCGAGGGACGCGACCCCCTCGACCTGCTCGACGAGCTCGAGGAGGAGCTGCAGATCCATGTGCGCCCACTGTCGTGGCCCATCGGCCAAGGTGCCAAGTTCAAGGGTGTGTACAACATCTTCGAGCAGCAGCTCAACCTCTTCACCCCCAACAAGCAACGCGTAACCGAGAAGGTGGCGGTCGACATCAACAGCAATGAGCTCGACACACATGTGGGCGAGAAAGAGGCCGAGCGCCTGCGCGACGACCTGGAGCTGGTGGACGGCGTATACCCCGAGTTTAGCGTCGACAGCTACCGCAACGCCGAGGTGGCGCCCGTGTTCTTCGGATCGGCCCTCAACAACTTCGGTGTGCAGGAGCTGCTCAACTGCTTCGTGGAGATAGCGCCCAGCCCACGCCCCACCAAGGCCGAGGAGCACATGGTGGAGCCCACCGACCCCAAGTTCACGGGATTCATCTTCAAGATCACAGCCAACATCGATCCCAACCACCGCTCGTGCATCGCCTTCTGCAAGGTGTGCTCAGGCAAGTTTGTGCGCAACGCACCCTACAAGCACGTGCGACTCGACAAGACCGTGCGCTTCTCATCGCCCACACAGTTTATGGCGCAGCGAAAGAGCACCGTCGACGAGGCTTATCCCGGCGACATCGTGGGACTGCCCGACAACGGCATCTTCAAGATCGGCGACACGCTCACCGAGGGCGAGGACCTGCATTTCCGCGGACTGCCTTCGTTCTCGCCCGAGCTCTTCAAGTATATCGAGAACGACGACCCCATGAAGTCGAAGCAGTTCCAGAAGGGCATCGAGCAACTCATGAACGAGGGTGTGGCGCAGATGTTCGTCAACCAGTTCAACAACCGCCGCATCATCGGTACCGTCGGACAGTTGCAGTTTGAGGTCATCCAGTATCGCCTGGAGCACGAGTACAACGCCAAGTGCCGCTGGGAGCCCGTGCATCTCTACAAGGCTTGCTGGATTGAGAGCGACGACGCTGCCGAGCTCGACAACTTCAAGAAGCGCAAGTACCAATACATGGCCAAGGACATCGAGGGACGCGACGTGTTCCTCGCCGACTCGAGCTACGTGCTCTCCATGGCCCAGCAAGACTTCACCCACATCAAGTTCCACTTCACCAGCGAGTTCTAACCACACGGCATAACGAGGGTGCGCCAAACGGCAAGCCCACATCCTAAAAGACCCAAACAGCTCACACCAACGAGCCGTTTGGGTCTTTTGGTTTGTTGGGAAATGCCAACCGACCTGCTCTTTCAACCCTCAACGGTCATTAGACCGAAACAAGTGGGTTTTTAGGATCTATTGGATTCTTTTCAGTTTGTTTCAAGCAGATTGCAGCAGGCGCGGCGAAGCCATCCCACCCCACTGCGCAGGTATCGGGTGCCGAGAAGACGGGCATCGAAACTGTCAACGCCGACCGCCTGCAGGATGAGCCCAAGGCCTACTATGACCTGCAGGGCCGCCGCCTCAACAGTCCCCGTCAGGGCCTCAACATCATCCGTCTCGCCTCCGGCAAGTCGGTGGTCGTTGCGGTGAAGTAACATCTGGGCGCTATCCTCCCTTTGTCGGCAACAAGGTGGGGAATAGCGCCCTGACGTTTAAGCACGGGTATCGACAAATAAACTCGATTTCAAGGCAAGAGAAGAAACTAACCGTCGAAACATTTGCCAACATGAAAACTAAACTATAAATTTGCGCTACACAAACACATGCCTTGTCGCACTGCACGGGGGGATAAATGGATGCACATTTTTGCATGCGACAGTGAGAGGCGGTTTGTCGGCCTTCGCTCTCATCCTCGCGATGAGGCGATTGCCGTTTTAGGTTTCAATAGAACAACAAGCAAGCGCCCCCACGGCCATCTGGTCGTGGGGGCGCAATGTTTTTGGCTCTTGGCGGAGGGCCTATTCGCACGCCCTGCACCTGTTTATTACATGGCCCCTCACCTCATTATAGAGGCAAGGGGCGCAAACGTATCGGTTAGAATCTCACGGTCTTCTTCTCGCCCGTGACCAGGGTCACCACTACGGTTCGCTGATCCCTGCTCACCTTCACGGCCTTCACGGGTTGCAACTCGCGGTCGGTGAACGAAGCGCCCTTCTTCCACAGTTGCAGCGTCACGAAGATGCGGGTGCCCTCCACGTGCTGGCGCAACGTAGGCAGGGCACAGACGTTGCTCACCGGATGGAGGCCCTTGGGATAGATCACCTCGGCGGGCTGGTCCCATCCCATCAGCGGCACCATGGCCAGCGTGTAGTCGGTGCCTGTAACGGTTGTGGCCTGGTGCTTGCCCACGGTGCGCACGGCGGCAGGCAACTTGTCGTGGCCGGGTTGCGGCAGGGTGTAATGGCCCAGCGTGATGTCGGTGGGGGCGCCTACCGACACGCGGTCCACACGCAGGATGCCGTCGGGAAGGGGTATGTCGGCCAACTGGTAGCGCACGGCGGTGTCGGTCTCGAGCACCGCGTCGCGGCGGTACACACCTTTCTCAAAGCTTTTGAACGTGTAGAGGCGCAACACCTCCCACTCGCCCTTCTTGTTCTTCGTGCCGTAGTTCATCGAGATCTCGCCGTTCTTGCCATCGGCCATCCAGGGAAACTCGGTGTTGTAGGCCAACTTGTTGTAGTTCTCCGAGCTGCGGAACTTCTGCCAGTCGCCGGCCACCGTCTCATGGCACCACGAGCGCATCTCCGAGCCACCGCAGTTGGGGTAGTTGGTGATGAGGAGGGTCGATCCGGGCTGGAACTTGTTATACACATGGCCGGCCTTCAATGCGTTCTTCCATGGGCCTTCGCTCTCGGTGGCCGTCCAATACTTCGAGTTGGCGGGCAACAGCAGGCCGAGGAACGCCTTGCCGATCCAATAGACGCTGCCACGGCAGCTATAGATCTGCACGGCCGGGGCAAACGGGCCATAGAAGCCCATCGTGGGAATGCCGTTCTCCAGGAAGTCGGGGTTGGTGAGGAATTGCAGCAGTGAGGCCGAGGCAATGTGGCGCATCCATCCGTAGTCCACATCGTCGAAGCCCGCATACTCGAGCAGCGGCAGCGGCGTGACGGCGGCGAAGCGGTAGCAGATGCTGCGGCCCCACATGTTCATGCGGCCGTCGCGGGCGAACATATAGGGATAGTTGGCCACGAGGTCGTGCTCGTTGTCGATGAAACGACGGGCGATGTCGGGATACTGGTGCTTGCCAAACAGCTCAGCCCACAGCGGACCGTAGCTCTGGTACGCCCACATGCTATAATAGTCGTAGGCGGGGGCGTCGTTGTACCAGCCCTCGCCCTTGTAGCGGTCGAGCAGTTTGTTGAGCCAGCCCACCAGTTTGCCCTCATCAACCTTATAGCCCTGGTCCTTGAAGAAACTGAGGATATAAACGTTGAAGAACATCCAGTTGCTGCCAATGGTGGGGCCCTCGCCATAGCTCAGCATGAGCGAGGCCAGCGCGTCCTTCTGCTCCTTGGTGAGCGGATCCCACAGCACGCTCTGCGCTCCCTTCATCGAGATGCAGAGCGATCCCAGCTCGAGCAACGTCTGACTGGGACCACCCGTGCGGTGGGCGATGTAGCTGCGACTGTCGGGGTTGGTGAGGTTCACCAACTGATGGCGGTAGTAATCGGCCACGCCAATGCCGTTGAGGGTCAGCGAGGGGTTGTCCTTCAGCAGCGGAGCGGCGATGAAGAGCGTGCGCGCCAAGCCCTCGAGCTTCGCCACGTGAATCTGCCCCTCGTCGCGCGGATAGGTCTTCTCCAACTCCTTGGGGAAATACATCTGGTCGTCGAGGCAGTGGATGTAACTGAAGGCACCCTTCAACAGGTATTCGCCTGCGGCAATCCAGTGGCGGCGCGTCATGCCCGTGTAGGGACTGAGCGTCATATCGGGGTTGTCCACCTTAAACACCTCGCGAGCAGCCTTCGACGCAGGGGCGGCAGAGACTGGCGAGAAAGCCGAGGCGGCCTGAATGTCCCCACTCATAGCCACGGCTTCGCCCGTGGCACTTAGGCCAGCGGCAGGATTGCCGGCATTTGCACTACTAATCTCTTGTTGGAAACGAGCCTTCGATTGTTGCGTGTGGGCCAAGCAGCCAAGGGCGGGCGACACGCAAAGAAGAGCAAGAATAGCGGTTCTGATTGTTTGCATGATAGCGTCGTTTTGTAGTTGTTGTTTTTTCGGCAACAAAAGTACAAAGAATATCCGAGTAACCACCCGTTCCCACCCATTATTTTGCAAAAGCAAGGGAAGCGATGGGCAAAACAAGCAAAAGGCTAAAGCAAGGCAAGCAAAAGGCAAAGCAAGGCAAGCAAAAGGCAGCTGCCGCCCTGCGGTTGCCCTCTTGCAGTTGCTGCAAATATGTGGCAAAAATTTCTGGGGCATATTTGCCCCAGCCTCTCGCCACCCAGCCATCACCACCCAGCCATCACCACCGCATGCCCCAGCCTCTTGCCACCCAGCCGTCACAGCCCCCACGTGCCCTTTGCGTTGGCAATAACCCATGCTATGCGGTTGAGCGCCAAGAACTGGTAGCGCAAGCTCTCGGGTGGCGCCTGGGGCGAGCGCCGATACACGGCGGCGCTGATATCCTTATCTGCGAAGGTGGGCTTGTTGGGCTCCAGCAGCAAGAGGCGACCGGCGGCGCATGCGTCGAAATACACACCTCCGGGCTTGTAGAACCGCTCGTGGGGCGAGTGCTCCGCGGGAAACCCGTCTTTCAGCAGGATGACCAAGGGGTGGTGGGCCTCGCGCAACCGCCGGCACACCACCTTCTCGCCTTGGCTGATGGCCGCCGACACGCTGACGGCGCCCTGACACGCCTGCTCCTCCTTGCTGGTCAGGTAATCTCTCAGTTGCGCCTCATCAAGGCTTCGCGAGCATTGTATCTCCTGCTTCAGCGGCGCATCGAGCAGAAACAGGTTACCCAAGGCACGAAACCGCCAGTCCACCATCTGTCCCTCCTCGTTGGTGAAGCGCAGCGACAACTGGTGGCGCATGCAGAAGAGGTTGGGGTGGCGCGTCTTCAACCAGAGTCGCCGAGGGTTATCGAGTGCGTAGGCCACCATGTTCTTATACTGTCCCGTGCGGTGCATGATGCGCTCATGATAGCCAGCGTGCATAAACTCCCAGATGCTCTGATGGCGCATGAAGAACGGTCGAAAGGCCGTGTCGCCCTCGGCAAACTCCCGTTTATAGAGCGACGTACACGCACTCTTGAAGCCCCGTATCACCTCCCCAACGCTCTTAGGCATCGGTTCCACCACACGCAACACCCCATGCAGGTGATCGGGCATGACACACAGGGCGAGCACCCGAATGGTGCATCCCCGCTGCGCCTGATGCATCGGGATGCCACGAAACAACCGCGCCACCCCCTCGCCAAACGCGCTGAGCACGATGTGCGCCTCCTCGGCACTGTCGCCCTCCAAGCGCCCGAACAGCGGATAGCGCCCCTCCACATTGAGCGTAAAATGGTAAAAGCCCCGTCCCTTATAGTTCCATAGGTTCTCGCGATGGTGGCGCGTGGTGTCGGTGGCGCGCCAAAGCGTACGGTCAGGGCTTTCAGATGGATGGTTCATGGCTTATTAGGGTTGATGGCAATAGCGGTTGATGGCAATAGCGGTTGCCGCAAATATGCGGCAAAACATTTCTTTGGCAAAGATAGCGCTTTTGGCCGCTTATTCCTATGGCTATCATGGGAAAAGCGAGAAAAATAAGAGAAAAAGAGAAGAAAAGCTGCGAAAAAGGAAAGAAAGCGAGGAAAAGCAATAGAAAAGGAGAAGAAAGCGAGAGAAAGGAGAAGAAAGCGAGAGAAAGGAGAAGAAAGCGAGAGAAAAAGGGAAGAAAGGCGCTCCGCCCTGTCTTCCTTGCAGAAGACAAAGCGGAGCGCCTATGGTTTGGGGCGCAAGGGCTCAACCCCTTGCAGCCTGCTTACTTCGACATTTTGGCCTTGGCCTTCTCCACGTCCTCGTCCTTGGGGCGCGGCTCCTTCTTGGCCAGCATCACCACCTGGAAAACGAAGTCGGTAACCCACTTCTGTGAGAAGCCCAGGCGCTGGTTGTACTGACGGATGCCCAGCACGGTCTTCATCACGCCAGCGTCGCTGAAGTCGTTGCGGTTGAAGATATCGGAAACGGTCTTCTCGGTCATCGTGTAGATCGACTTCTTGAAGATCGACGGCACGCGGAGCTTAAACTTCATCAGGTTGCCGATGAGCATCATCAGGTCTTGCGTGAAGTTTTGGAACTGCACCAGGTACACCTGCACATCGGGAAGACGGTGACAGTTGCGACGGATGCTCTGATCCACCTCCTTGAAGAAGGAATCGTCGGTTCCGTAAATTTCTTTCATCATCTTCTTGCAGTGGCTCTTCTCGCCCACACCCAACTTATTGTTCTGTGTGGGGATATGCAGAGTCGACTTGAAGAGGCGCAGATCGGGCAGCATACCGATGTTGGTAATGCCTAATTGGGCTGCCAGCGACGCCTGGAAGTACACGCGCACGAGCGTCATGAAATCTTCCATGCCGCCCGTCTTGGCTTCCGACTGCTTAGAGCCGAAAATCTTAGATAATAATCCCATAATATTTTTTCAAACTATTTTGCTTGGTGGTACATGATTGGTTGGGTGCAAAAATACAACATAATGATGAGAAAACAAAACATTTATTATCTTTTTATCTGTCAAATGGGTTCACAATCCAATTAAATATTGTATCTTTGCCGAAGAAATATAGGTACCCATATTTAGCTCATTTACAAGCAATGAAAGGAATTGTATTAGCGGGGGGAAGTGGAACCCGTCTTTATCCCATTACGAAGGGCGTGAGCAAGCAGCTCATCCCCATTTTCGACAAGCCCATGATCTACTATCCGGTGTCGGCCCTGATGTTGGCAGGCATCCGCGACATTCTCATCATCTCAACGCCTTACGACCTGCCGGGCTTCCGCCGCCTGCTGGGCGACGGCCATGAGCTGGGCGTGCATTTCGAGTATGCCGAGCAGCCCAGTCCCGATGGTTTGGCCCAGGCCTTCATCATCGGCAAGGAGTTTATCGGCGACGACAGCGTGTGTCTCGTGCTGGGCGACAACATTTTCTACGGATCAGGCTTCACAGGCATGCTGCGCCAGTGCGTGGCCGAGGCCGAGCAGAACGGCAAGGCCACCGTGTTTGGCTATTGGGTGAACGACCCCGAGCGCTACGGCGTGGCCGAGTTCGACAGCGAGGGCAACTGCCTGAGCATCGAGGAGAAGCCCGAGCATCCCAAGAGCAACTACGCCGTGGTGGGACTCTACTTCTACCCCAACAGCGTGGTTGACATCGCCAGCCACATCAAGCCCAGCCCACGCGGTGAGCTTGAGATCACCACCGTCAACCAGGAATACCTGCAGCAGGGCGCCCTGAAGGTGAAGACCCTGCCGCGCGGATTCGCATGGCTCGACACCGGCACCCACGACAGCCTGTCGGAGGCCAGCACCTTCATCGAGGTCATCGAGAAGCGCCAGGGCCTGAAGGTGGCCTGCCTGGAGGAGATCGCCTTCAAGCAGGGATGGATCAGCCGCGAGGAGCTGCGCCAAACGGCGAAGCCCATGGCGAAGAACAATTACGGACAATACCTGCTGCGGTTGGCCGACGAGGGCTAACCCCACATTCCCACACCGCTCGCCGACGGCCCCACACCAGTCATTGGCGGGCGACGGGTGGTTTCTCTTAGTAAGCACAACCCTGTCGCCCCGACGACAAGCGGCGACAAGGAGGATAACAACGACAAATAATTGGATAAAACAAATAATATGGAAGAAAACAAAACCGTGGAAGTGGCACAGGTTGCCACGCCAGAGGAAGAATCATCTGCCATCAACTTTGGGTTGATCTACCGCACGCTGGTACTCGAATGGAAATGGTTCGTCCTTTCGGTCATCATCTGCCTCGGCTTGGCTTTCGTTTACCTGCGCTATGCCACACCGGTGTATCAGGCTTACGCCAAGTTGCTCATCAAGGACAACGACCAGCAGTCGGGCAGCAACCGCACGTCGGCCCTGCTCAACTCGCAGACGCTCGGTCTGATCTCCAACTCTACCGGTATCGACAACGAGATGGAGATCCTCACGTCGCACTCGCTCGCCGAGCAGGCCGTGAGAGACCTCAAGCTTTACACCACCTACTATTCGGTGGGTAAGGTGAAGGCCAACCTAATGTACAAAGACCAATACATCAGCGTCGACATGGACCCCGCTCACCTGGAGCACCTCAACGCGCCCGTGAGCCTCGAGATCCAGCGCATGGGCAACAAGTATCACGTCACAGGCTCCTACTATGTTCCCGTCAACGAGAACTCCGCCGACGGCCCCTACGAGATCGACAAGACCATCAGCCAGCTGCCCGCCACCATCGGCACGAAGGCCGGCATACTGAGCTTCACCAACAACAGCGTGGTGCCCATGGTCGACGGCTCGAAGATGAAGGTGGTGATGCTCTCACCCAAGCAGGCCTCATATAAATATGTAGGCGCGCTCTCCGTGTCGCAGACCAGCAAGACCACAACCATCGCCCAGCTCACCCTGAAGGACGAGGACCCGCAGCGCGCCGTCGACTACCTGCAGCAGTTGGCCATCTGCTATAACCGCCAGGCCAACGAGGACAAGAACGAGATCGCCATGCGCACCGAGGAGTTTATCAACGGCCGTCTGGAGAAGATCAACGCCGAGCTCGGCAACACCGAGGGCGCCCTGGAGAACTACAAGCGCCGCAACAACATGGTGGAGCTGAAGATGAACGCCGGACAGGCCGTGACCAACGCCGACCAGTATGCCCAGCGCCTCTCCGAGGCCAACACACAGGTGGCCTTGCTCGACGAGATGCGCTCATACATCAACAACCCCTCCAACAAATACCAGCCGCTGCCCTCTAACGTAGGACTGTCCGACCAGAGCTCTACCACGCTCATCAACAGCTACAACGAACTGGTGCAGCGCCGCAACCTGTTGCTGCAGAGCGCCAGCGAGACATCGCCCTCTGTTCTGCCGCTCACACAGCAGCTCGACGACCTCGACCGCGCCATCAAGCGCGCCCTCAACCAGGCTCGCCGCAGCATGGACATCCAGCGCAACTCCGTGGCCTCACAGTACGGCAAGTACCAGGGCCAGGTGGGCGAGACGCCCGAGCAGGAGCGCATGCTGACACAGATCGGTCGCCAGCAGGAGGTGAAGTCGGGCCTGTACCTCATGTTGCTGCAGAAGCGCGAGGAGAACTCCATCTCGCTCGCCGCCACGGCCGACAAGGGTAAGCTCATCGACCAGCCCGCCTCGGGCGGCCGCGTAAGCCCCAAGAAGCCGGTCATCATGGTCATGGCGCTCGTCATAGCGCTGGCCATCCCTGCCGTCATCCTGCTGATCATCCAGTTCTTCCGCTACAAGATCGAAGGTCACGACGATGTGGCTCGCCTCACCACCCTGCCCATCCTCGCCGATGTGGCCGTGGCATCCGAGACCGCCAAGACCAAGGCCGACATCGTGGTGCACGAGAACAAGAACAACCAGATAGAGGAGATCTTCCGCTCCATGCGCACCAACCTGCAGTTTATGATGACCGAGAACGAGAAGGTCATCATGTTCACGTCGTCAACCTCGGGTGAGGGTAAGACGTTCAACGCCGCCAACCTCGCCGTGTCGTTCGCCCTGTTGGGCAAGAAGGTGCTGCTCGTGGGTCTCGACATCCGTAAGCCGCGCTTGGCCGAACTGCTTGAGATCGACGACAAGCAGCATGGCATCACCAGCCTCCTGGTGAAGGACCATCCCACGTGGGAGGACATTGAGGCACAGACGCTCTCATCGGGCATCAACAACAACCTCAATGTGCTCATGGCCGGCGTCATTCCGCCGAACCCCGCTGAGCTCGTGGCACGCAAGAGCCTCGACGACATCTTCGTGGAGCTGCGCAAGCACTACGACTACATCATCATCGACACCGCCCCTGTGGGTCTGGTGACCGATACGCTGCAGATTGGCCGCATCGCCGACGCCACCGTCTACGTTTGCCGCGCCGACTACACGCCGAAGGAGAGCTTCGACATGATCAACGGCCTGAGCAACGAGCGCAAGTTGCCTAAGATGAGCATCGTCATCAACGGCATCGACATGTCGAAGAAGAAGTATGGCTACTATTACGGCTACGGCAAGTATGGCCACTACGGACGCTACGGCCGCTATGGCGCTTACGGCAAGTATGGCAAGTATGGTTCTTACGGCTCGTATGGCCACTATGGCACCTACGGCAATTACGCCAACAGCCACTACGGCGACAAGAACGACACATCCGTGAAGCGCTAAGGCGCAGGTCATGAGTGGGAAACCAGAAATCAACCAAAACGACAACACATGACCATCGCCATCGACTTTGACGGAACCATTGTGGAGGACCGCTACCCCGCCATCGGGCCGGAGCGGCCCTTCGCCACCGAGACCCTGCGCATGCTGATCAAGGATCGCCACCAGCTCATCCTCTGGACGGTGCGCGAGGGCGACAAGCTGCAGGAGGCCATCAACTGGTGCCGCGAGCGCGGCGTGGAGTTTTGGGCCGTGAACCGCGACTACCCCGAGGAGGAGATCGACAAGAACAACCACTTCAGCCGTAAGATCAAAGCCGACTATTTCATCGACGACCGAGGCATAGCCGGCCTGCCCGACTGGGGACAGATTTACCAGATCCTGCACGACCACAAAACCTACACCCAGTTGCTGCGCGAAAGCATGGGGCAATCGTCCGCCGACGAGCGCCCACGCAAGCGCCACTGGTGGCAGATAGGCTAACACCAACAGGCAACCCGGCCAGCAACCCTATAAGGCACACGGCATGGGACTTTACCACATAACCGAAGGGAGGCAAACCGCATTCATCGCGATTTGCCTCCCTTTGTTGTATCGTTCATGCAAAAGATTTACTATTGCATGAACGATTATTGCAGAGTTTTTTGGTACCAACATCTATAATAGACTCGCCATAAACAGAGGAAGATACACAACTCCATCTTTAACTTCAACATCTGCAGGATGAAGTACATACGATTCGGCAAGCATCGTAGCAAACTTAGTTCTCAATATGACTTATATTCATTCTTGGCAAATTCTTCAACAATATAGCTTTTACCTATTCGACGAGCTCCATCTATCATTAAAGCAGACTTTCCTTGAGCATCCTGCTTCCACAGAAGCATCTCGTTATAGATTTTCCTCTTCATGATTATTCCTTACATTAATAATGAACAACAATAGTTCTTATCACGTTTTCGAACACGCAAAACACTCTAATTATCACGTTTTCGAGCATGCGAAGCATCCCCATTATCACGTTTTCGAGCATGCGAAGCATCCCCATTATCACGTTTTCGAGTTCTAATACAATACAAAGGTACAAGGAAAAGGGGTATGTTGCATGATGTAAGCGCATATTTTAGGCAAGATTAACAAGTATGAATACCAAGTAAGTAGTTATAAAATCGAGTAGGAGGAAAACGAAATAGTTTTCTTCCTACTTTCGTTTTCCGACCTCTCACACCACCGTGCATGTGGCTTAGCATACGGCAGAAACGATTGGAATGAAGAAGCCATGCGGCAAAACAACACATCGGCGGCAGAGCCCTCGAAAGGAGGGCATCTGCCGCCGATGGCGTTACAGTGACAAACGGCTTAAGTGTGGGCCTTGGGCTGTTTACCGTGGGCCCAGCGCCAATTCGCATGAGCGCCGGAGGCCGTTTGTCGCGTTATGTCGCTATTACTTCTTAGCAACCTTCTTGTTCTTGGCGTTCTTCTTGTCGTACTTCTTCCAAGCCTTCTCAGCGGTAGCCTTGAGCTTCACGGTAAACTCGTGGTTGGCGGCCTCCTGAGCAGCCTCCTCCTCAGGTGAGGCGAAAGCATGGCGGTAGCCCTTCTGGTCGTTCCAGTGGCCACGGGTGAAATCGGGAACCTCAACGCCAATGCAGTTGTTGTCCATAGAGATAGAACCGAGCTCGGCCAGCGAGCACCACTCAGCGAGGTCGTAAACGTCCATGTCGAGGGGCAGACCGTGCTGGAGGCAGTAGATCAAGCGCGAGTCCATGATGAAGTCCATACCACCATGACCGCCGACCTTCTTGGCCATCTCGGTGTACTTGGTGACGATGGGGCTCTGATACTTGGCGTAGAGCTTCTTCATGTCGGCGTCGTTGAGGAAAGCCTCACCGTTGTAGTAGTTGGTCTTGGTGTCGATGCCCGCCTTCTTGAGGCTCTCGTTGTCGAGTGCGATGCCCTCCACGGGATACTTGTTCGACACACCGTGTGTGCCCACGAGGTGGAACATACGGCTGTAGGGCTGGGGAGTCATCACGTCGTGCACGATCTGGATGACCTTACCCTGCTCCGTGCGAATCATGGTGTTGGTGAGGTCGCCCTGGCGGAAGTTTTCCACCTTATGTCCGAGGCGCTTCTCAGCCTTCTTCACACCGGCGAAGCTCTTGGTGTCCATGGCAGTGAGGATGGTGAAACGGTCGCCACGGTGAATGTTCATGCACTGAGCCACAGGGCCGAGGCCGTGAGTGGCATAAACATCGCCACGATACTTCATGTTATAGTCGAGACGCCATCCGAGCTTGTCGTTCGCGTCGCGCTTCCAGTAAGCATCCCAGAAAGGATCGAGGTCGTGGCGATAAGCGCCCTGACCGAAGATCACCTCACCGAAGAGGCCCTTCTGAGCCAGGTTCAATGAGTTGAGCTCGAAGAAGTCGTAGCAGCAGTTCTCGAGCATCATGCAGTGCACGCGCTTCTGCTCGCTGAGGTTGATGAGCTGCCAGATCTCGTCGAGGTTCATGGCCGACGGCACCTCTATGGCCACGTGCTTGCCATGCTCCATGGCATACTTAGCCACGGGGAAGTGGTGCTCCCAGTCTACTGCGATGTAGATGAGGTCCACATCAGGGCGCTCGCAGAGAGCCTTGTAGCCGTCCTCGCCGCTATAGAGCGTTGCGGGGGGCAGGCCAGCCTGGCGCAGCTGCTCGTTGGAAGCCTCGGCGCGAGCCTGCTCGTGGTCGCACAGACCCATGATCTGCACACCCTCCTGATAGACCCAACGGCGGACGGCCTCATGACCACGCATGCCCAGACCCACGAAGCCCACGCGGAGCACATTGATCTTGGGAGTGGTGAGGTTGAGCGCATCTTTCTGACCAGCGGGGCGCTCAGGCACCTTCGTCACAATGACGCCATTCTTCACCTCGTAAGGCCAGTTGAACTGAGCCACTGCCGTTGCGGGCAGCAGCATGACGGCGCAGAGAGCCGCCATGAATGTTTTTTTAATATTCATATTGGTAACTCGTTGGCGGAATTAAATTAGTGCGTACTTAATTCGCCCTATGGGTTTGTGATTACTGTAGTTGATATATTGCAACACGGTCAGCGCACTAATTTTGCCAATTATTCTGGCAAACAGGCCGCGTGTATCTTTAGCATAGTTTCTTATGACCATAAACTGATCATTGAGTTGTGAAAACAAGGTTTCAATTCTCTTTCTGGCTTTCGCAAAAGGAATGAAAGTAGGTTTCCAGTCCTTTTGGTTTAGCCGGTATGGACATTCGAGTTTAATGTTTGCTGTCTCAAAGAGGTCTAATTGTACCTCGGCACTGAGATAACCTTTGTCTCCAAATATGTTGCAGTCATGATAAACCTGCTTGATATCTTTGAGGTAATTAATGTCATGCACACTAGCCTTGGACAGTTCATAAGAATGTATAACGCCACTCAAACCGCAAAGTGCATGAAGCTTATATCCAAAGAAGTAGATGCCCTGAGATGCACAATATCCGAAGTCTGGTGCTTTTGCATAATCACCATTAGTTCCCATCTTACAACGTTTACCACGGGATATGCGGCACACTTCTATCGGCTTGGAATCTATGCAGAAGAAGTCCTCACCTCCATCCATCTCTTTAGCCATCCGACTGCGTATCTCTTCCTGCAGATTGCTTACAGACTTACGGCGGTCATTGAACTGACGGCGCGAAATGAGGTTGGGAAGCTTGCTGCGACATTCTTTCAACTTTGATTCGAACAACCAGTTTTCACTATCGATTTCTTCCGATTCTGCAGCCATACTCAATGCGATGACTTCCAAATCTGAAAAGCGGGGAACGGGACCTGGCCTGAGAATATTTCCTTCCTCTGTGACTAATCCGTTGGAGAAATGCTTGCATATCTCCAAAAATCTAACGAACTTTGTGTACAAGTTGCACATAACCTGATAGCATAACTTAAAGATTGAGCACTCTAAGTTACTAATATTCTGCGATATGTGCAACTTTTTGGGGTTCATATTATTTCCAAATTAATTCCGCCAACGGGTTATGTTTGGTCCTTGATAATAGGAAACGTTCTTGGTAGGTTCTATCAATTAGCTTTGATGGGCTTTTGCTCTATCTCCGAGTAGAATTCTTTGTAATTAATAGAACCTACCTCTTACTATATAAACGCTCGGACCGGAAAAATGTAACAGAATTTGTGGTGGAATACTTCTTGGATAGCCTCAAAGCCCAGCCTTGATCAGCCACTCCATCTCGGCCTTGAAGTTGTACAGGCCGTTGATGCGGTACTCCTCGCCCACGATCCGGCCGTCGGGCGTGATGGTTTCGTAGTGCGGAATGCTGTTGAAGCGGAAATACTCTTGCAGGCGGCTGAACTCGGTGTTTGGAATGCAGATGGTTTCCTCGTCGGCCAGCCATTCCTTCACATACTTGTGGTAAGCCTCGCTGCCTTCGGCCGTTTCTTCACCCGCGATGAACACGAGTTTCACGTCGTCGCGCTTCGCAATCTCCGCACGCAGCTCCTTGCTGCTCTGAATGGCACCGCGACAAGGGCCGCACCCCATGCCCCAGAAGTCAATCACCAAGTAGCGGCCGGGGTAGCGCGCCTGGAGCGAACGGATGAGTTGGGCGGGCTGGCCTTGGGGCAGGGGCGAAGTGAAGGATGCCATGGCCTGTCGCGCTGCGTGGAACTGTTCGGCATGGCGGCGCAGAGTTTCGTGGGAGAAGGAGGCCACATAGCGGGGGAACACATTGCTCAGGCAGGGAACGCGCCCGGCCTGCTGTTTGCGTTCCTCCTCGCTGAGCTTGGGGTCGGCCCACACGCGGTCCTTACTGCTTTCATTTTCGCGCCACATGTTGTAGTCGCTCAACATCTCCTGATAGTTGGACATTTGCGCCATAAGGTTATTCTTCGTGCTGCCCATCATGCCGCGCCACGTGGCATAACGCTTTTCCATTTCCTTCAGGATGCTTTCGGACGTATTGTCCCATGGGCCGTCTTCGTCCGTGATTTCCACGGGGCCGTCTGCGCTGAGCACGGGCCAGGCATATTGTATGCGGTTGAGCAGAATGTCGTAGTAGCCGCTGGCCATGAGCAGCGGATTGTCGAAGTCGATGCGGTGCAGCAGCCGGCTGTAGAAAGTAGTGTCTCGCAGCGTGGCATGCACGGCACTGTCGGCAGCAGTCACCAATTCCACGTTAAACCTTTTCGCCAGGGCATAGTCCATCACGCCCGTGGCATATTGCGCCTGTGCATCGGCCACAGCCAATTGCATTTCAGTCGGCGTGAAATGGTTCCTTTGTGAGTTTCTTGTTTCTGAATATGGCTCTAAGGCCGTGAGCTGCCACAACTCTTCGGCCAGTGCTTCGGCTTCCTGCGGCGTACCTTCGCAGTGATACATCCGCGAGTCTATATCCCTGAAATCCAGGCCCGACTTCAGCCATCGCTCTACCTCCTGGCTGCTGCCGCTGTGGTAGTCGCAGCGGTACAGTCCGTCGTCGCCCTTGCGTACGGTCACGTCAATGGTGTCGCCGGGGCGGGCGAATACTTCAAGATAGTTCATGCCCGGCAATGCTTTGTCCAAACGGAACGAATGCTGCTGGGGATAATCCACCTTCCATCGCTTCTCAAACGTGCCGTCGGGGCGTATGTCGGCCACCATGACCAAATCATACTTATCGAACACGCTTTTGTAGGACATTTCGAGCTGGGTGGGAAATCCTGCCTCGGTGATGTAGCCCTCAATGCGTCCGCGAAGGGTCACGCTGTCGGTGGTGAACCAGTCGGCAAGTGAGGGGTAAACATTCGCGCTGGCCAGTTCTTCCATCGTTTTCATCTTTAACTTCTGCTTGCTGTCGTGGATGCCCAGAAGCATGAAAGCCCTCTGTCCGTCGTACTCGATGAAGTCGAACACCCGCGTGCGCTTGGGCAGGGGTTCAAAGTGCAGCGTGAAGTGGGTGGTTCTGTCGGCAGGCGAAGTCACCCATGCGTCCAAGGTCAGCCCTTCGGCCGAGCGCACAAGGTAGCGGCGGTTGTTTTCGTCCACCAAATAGCAGGTGCCGGCAATGCGGAAAACGTAGCCTGCGGGATAGTCCATCGTGAATTGCACCGTGGTGGCCGTGTCGGCAAACACCACCTTGCTTGCCTTCAGTTCGCCGCCCGATACATTCAGGCAGCCCAAAGCCTTGGGATTCTTGAGGGTGCGCTGGGCGCAGGCGGGAGCAGCCCAGACCAACAGGCCACACCACAGGATGATCAGAAAATGTTTCATGGTTTCTTGTCTATTTATAAATATTGCGGTCAAATCGGTAATTGTTCCGTCAGGGGAGTGTGATGCTCAAAGTCATAGGCCGTCATGCTGCGCAGGGTGTAGTACAGGCTCCAGTAGGTGCGCATGGCCTCGATGCGGTTTCTTCGGGCAGCACTCTTCTCGCTGATGGCGGCATTGAGATCAAGAATGCTGCTGCGCCCCATGATGTAGAGGCGGCGCGCCACGGCATACCGCTGTTCCGCGCGTTCGTCCGTGAGAATGGCAACCTTCACTTTGCGTGCCTGCATGTTGAACTGGTGTACCAGTTTCTCCACGTTCTGACAGAAATTGTTCATGCCTTGCTCCGCCTCGGTACGGGCGAGAGCCAGTTGCGATTGAGCCACCTTCACCTTGCCGCGTCCGCGTCCCCAGTCCAACAAGGGAAACGCCAGTGAAATGCTGACATATTCCTGGTTCATGAGATGATGAAAGGAAGTTCGCAGGTCGCGTCCCGTCTGCGACAGCCCGAACTGCACATAGAGGTCGGCACGCAATCCGCTTTCGGCTTTGGCTGAGGCCAGATTGCTTTCACTCTCCTTGACCGAGCGTTGGTGGTATTCGGGGTTAGGGCTGTTCTGCAGGGCAAGATTCATGGCCGTGGCCAGCGGAACTTGAAAATGCGGCACATCACCGGGAATGACAAGTTTGAGTTCCTGTGTCCGCTCAAGCCCCAGGAAAGAACGGACATTTTGTTCCACTTCCCTCAGACGGATTTCTGCATCCATCACGTTGGTCTCCTCGTTCAGCCGGTTGATTTCCAGTTGCAGCATCTCGTTCTCGGTGATGGTGCCTATTTCGTGGCGCCCTTGTGCCATGCGGAAGAGCGTGTCAGTTCTTTTACAGTCTCTTCCAGTCCGGCAGAAGCATGGTTCTGGAGTGCTGTGGCGAGTTCGTCCTGTGCTGAGGCCAGGGAGAAAAACCAGTTGCAGGTGGTGGCCGAGATGAGTTCGAGCGTTTCTGCATACTGTTTCCTGGCTTCGCGAAAACGGATAGGTTCTATGCGCTTGTCCCATTTCAAGGCATTATAGCCAAAGAGGCTTTGCTCGTATCCCAACACCAAAGGCTGATTGTGGTATGCGACGGTGTGCTTACGCAATTCATCGATTCGGTTCAGCCGGCTTTTCATGAACAGGTTGCCGCCAGTCCAGCTCACTTTCTGGTTGACGTTCAGCGAAAGGTCGGCTCCGAACTGGTCTTGCCGGATGAACAGGTCTGTGCCGTCGGATTGGGTGATCTTGTGCATTTCCTTGTTGAGGTAGGGAGAGGAAGTGAGCGTTACTGAAGGCAGACTGTTGGCCCGGAAATACCGATAGTTCCAATAAGCGGCCAAATAGGTGTTGCGTGCGCTTTGTGCCGATGGCGATTGGCCGTGTGCGAGCCGTATGGCGTCTTCCAGACACAACACCAGCGTGTCGTGTCGTTCCAACGCCGGACTTGCGCAGGCAGGTCGGTCGGCAGTCAAGGTTGCGCAAAGCAGCAGCAAAAGCGTGCATGTCATCTCCCTCATGATTGGGTCAGGTGCTGTAGTGATAATGTACAGTGTATAATTCCGCCAACGGGTTAAAAAGAATATAGTAATAATGCATAATATGCACTTGTTACTTGACTTCATTATCGTATACCGCATTTCCATAATTCTGTAGTGATATTTAAGTTGTGATAATAATCTGATCTTATGAAACCATCGTCTCATGTCTTTGGCAAACATGAAGTAATTCTTGCCGCCGTCTATCTCCGAGAACATCCTCCCAGGATGGCGTTGCCACCCTGGATCAGAGCGTCGGAAAGTTCCGTCCCGTAGTTGAAAACCATTCTACTGCGCATGTGAATTCTATTTTCAAGTCATACTACTGGCAATCGAATCTCTTTGCAAACAGGATTTACGACTTGTCCTTTTTCTGTTTTTCCCGTTTTTCCCTTCTTTTCCTTGCTCTTTCCTCATAGTCGAACAACATGCTATCGAACAGCTCCGTCTCTTCGTCGGGCGCACCCATGTTGATCAGATAGTCCATGTGCTCGTTAATGAGACAAAACTCGCTGTCCGAGCGCAACTTGCCTCGCTCCTTGATTTTCGCTATTCTTTCCCATCGCTTCTTGTAGAGGTCATCAAGGCCCTTGCCGCAGGCGGCAAGGAGTTGAGCATTGAGTATTGGATAGTCAGGCTCATTTGGATAAGGTGGATTTTCGTTACAGGCAGAAAACCATCTTTTCATTTTTGTAATACTTCCCTTCTTAAAATCGATTAACATTTTGTTTTTTTAATCATCAAACCGTTGTATGGCCTTTAACCGTGCATCCGCATTATTTAATACACCTTCACTTGTTTCAATATCCTGCTTGCACAAGTAATTAAGCATAACGCAACACCATTGTTTGTAAAAATCTAGTTCTTTCATCATTCTGTAATGTATATAATAACATTTGCAATTAATAACCTGTATAGGGTGCTAATCGGCCAAATTCAGCATTGGATGCATTGTGAAAATCACGCCCAAATGGATTTATTTTAGAAACACCCCTTATGTCATTTGCGACTCTTTTGCTTCCAATTCCTCCATAATAGTCAATAAGTTGTTGTTCACGTCCTCTTATCATTTTTCTGGTTGACCATTGGTCCACTTTCTGATTTCAAGAGCAGTTCTTTGTGACCAGTAATGGGCGGATTAAAACCACATTACGCTACTATCCCATCAAAACTGGGGGTAAGAGCGGAGGTGACGAGGTCCCTTTCCTTGTATGGTGGTTAGTTCTACCCTTAAAGGCATAATAATAAACATTTTGGGCATGGGAGTGTTAAGGCTTAACGTAAGTTTATGTAAGGGATATCTATCCAAAGTGCTACTAACAGGATCATAACCCCAATCCGTAGTTATTCTCGAAACAACAAGATTATAGGGTTTTAGAACCTTGTTTATATCCTTCTCCAAGGAAGTGTGTCGAATAGCCTCCTCTACATATTTTGGGTAAATGCCCTTTTCCCTCGATAGCATGAACGATATTTCAAGTCCCGTGTCAAGAATGCTCTCGGTCGACAAAAAAATATACGAGAGAGAGTCTAATGTCCAATGCTCATTCATCTTGGATAATGCAGCAGACATTTCGTTTAAGGTTTTCCTTGTAGGGCTACATAAGAAGTTGTTAATGGGCATTCCGTTCAATACGGGGTTTCTTACTTTTAGTTGTCTGTAAACTGTATATACGGTATTGGAAACCGCCATAGTAAGTAAACGGTCGCGCCCCATACCCCAACCTATCGAAAAATGATTCTGAGACAGGGTGTCGTTTGCAAGATGTATGTAAGTAGCCCATTCACTGAAATACACATAATCTTTATCTTTTGCGCTCGACATTTCCTTTTCTTTATCACCACAAGAAAACGCAAGCGTCACAAGAGCCAAGAAGATACAAATTTTTCTCATCATAATCTATTATTTAAATCCGCATTTCCATAATTCCAGTGATATCGGTAATTGGTGGGAAACCACATTGCGCTACTATCCCATCAAATTAGGTGACGAGGTCCTTTTCCATGTATGGTAGTTAGTTCTACCCTTAAAGGCATAATAACAAACTCTTTGGGCATGGGAGTGTTAATACTCAACTCAAGTTCATGTAAGGGATATCTATCCAAAGTGTTGCTAAATGGCTTACAATCCCAATTCGTAGTTATTCTCGAAACAACAAGATTATAGGGTTTTAGAACCTTGTTTATATCC
>ENA-OPML01000043-OPML01000043.1-human-gut-metagenome-genome-assembly--contig:-NODE-43-length-27778-cov-4.529380_pt1 | contig 27778 bp, 20 predicted proteins | sample MGYA00241526_ERZ501749 | MGnify/ENA primary metagenome ERZ501749 (study PRJEB25962, sample SAMEA2042647) | human gut metagenome | biome: human gut; feature: human-associated habitat; material: faeces... | reverse complement strand
GCATAAATTAAAAATAATGGTCAAAATATTTGGATTTTAACATAGAAAGCGAATTGATATAATCGTTTTACGATTACCAATTTGAACGAATTTTGGCTAACGCAATTAGGAAAATTCGAAAATTCGCGAAATTCGTTGTTACGCCGTCTGAGGCTAAAAGAAAAACCATTCGGGGTGAGAGAAATTCGATCAGACGCGGTCGCCGTCTGAGGCCAAAGCTATTAGAAGTAGTACGCACTTCAAGTCACTCCAAATGTCGGATGATCCTGATTTTTGCCCAAACATTCTCTGCCGACAAACAACCCCAAAATTTGTGCGTGCAACTGCATTTTTAGCGGATGGAGCACTGTTTTCTGAAATAATATTGATATATTTGCAGTGACGTATTGTCGTTAAAACGCAAACATCACATCAATATGGAAACCACCAACAACAATAATCCGCTGGAACTTGTGTTCCACAACGACCTGCAACAGTACCTGTTCTCCATAGGGCGCATCGACGAGCATTTCCCCGAGTCGCCCGACATTGAGGAGCTGTGGCCCAAGATAGCCCAGAGCTACCTGCCCGACGGCATCCGCGAGTTCGCTGGTTACCCCATCGTGTCGCTCGCATGGATGATGTACACAGGCATGGCCGTGGCCAAGTATTGGGACACCGACTGGCAACTCTACAGTCAAGTGGACGACCTCTACAAGTACTTGCGCGACCAGCGCGACTTCGATCACATGGACGATTACATCTGCGAGAACGTGCTCCTCATGCGGCCCGACGAGCACAAACGGATAACCGACATTGTGGGCGAGTGTGCCTCCCGCACCCACAACCTGCTCTTCCACCAGCACCTCCAGCCCGGCACACGCGAGGCCTTCCTTGGCTACGTGGCCGCCATCCACCAGATGTACCTCATGGGCATGGCCATGCAGCTCAAGGCCATGGGCTACCACATGACAAAGATAGGCTAACCCCCTCTTGGCGCAGCCATATAACGCGACGCCCCTCAATAGGCTTTGGACCTGATTGAGGGGCGTTGCTATAAGGAGCGGATGGATCCGGTTGGAGAGTAGCCGCGGGGGCGATTAGTTGTTGGGGTTGAAGTGTTTAACTTTGTAATAGGCGCGCTTGGGTTGTAGGTGCTCGTCGAAGAGGAGGGGGTGGTTGTTCACGCCGAGCCATGAGTCGCCATCGCAGAGGTTCCAGAAGGTCACGTTGTCGATGACATCCTTGTGGTTGCGAAACACCTGGAAGAGACGGGCGTACTGGGCTGCCTGAAGGGCGGCGAGCGAGTCGGTCATCTGTTGGGTGTCGCCCTTGGAGAACTGGAGTTGGCCCCCCATCTCCTTGTTGCAGCGCACGTCGAGTTCGGTGATGTGGATGTGGCTCACCAGTTCTGCGTATTTCGTCAGCGCCGCATCCACATCCTGAGCCGACGGACCGTAGATGTTGCAGTGGCCTTGCATGCCGATGCCCGTGATGGGCACGCCTGCCGCCTGCATCTTCTTCACCATGTTGTAGATGCGGTCTCGCTTGGTGGGTATGGAGGCGTTGTAATCGTTGTAGAAGAGTAGGGCGCTTGGGTCGGCCTCGTGGGCGTATTTGAAAGCTTTGGCAATAAACTCGTCGCCGTATAACTTATAGAGTTGGCTCTGGCGATAGGCCGACGGACCGCCATCGTCCATGGCCTCGTTGACCACGTCCCATGCGTAAACCACGTCTTTGTAACGTTTCACCACTGTATGGATATGCTTCCGAAGGCGTTTGAAGAACAGCCTCTTGGAGGCAGGGCGGCCTTTCTTGTCGGTCATCATCCAGTCGCAAAACTGGGCGTGCCACACCAGGCAATGGCCACGTAGCTTGATGCCGTTCTGCCTACAGAAGTTGGCGATGCGGTCGGCCCCTTGCCATCGCCACACATCCTCCTTGGGATGGAGCGACCCCGACTTCATGTCGTTCTCGGCCGTGATGCTGTTAAACTCTTTTTTGATCAACGCCATTTGTGTGGGGTCGGTCACATTGCGCTGGTTTACCGCCACGCCGATGGTGAAATAGTTGCGGTAAACATCCTTCAGGCCCTCGGCCTCGTGTGTCTGTGCGTTAGCGCTCCCTGTCAGTAGCAGCGTAAGCAGGATAAACAAAAAGGTTCTTTTTGTGTGATAGGTCATCATGATCTGTTAGGTTTTATAGGTGTCGCCTGTTCCCATACCGATGGATGGTGTGGGAGAAATGCGTAGCGGTTATTGGTCATGCCATTGCTGTGGGCGGCACTGAATTGTTGAAGTGTTATGCTGTGTTTGAGTTGGTTAATTGATTTTGTACACGCGTTTCGCGCCTTTGTATGTGCAGGTCACTACGGCGCGTCCATCGACCACCTTGCCCACTGCAATCTTCACAGCGGGATTGGAGGCTGTGGCCCGAATGGTTGAGCCCTCATGGAGTGGCGCGTAGGCTTGGTAATGGCCTAAGTCCATGATGCCGTTGGCGTTGGTGGCAAACTGCGGTTGGGTGGGCAAGGCAACCTCGTGGCCATCGACGGTTATCTTGACGATAGGTTTTTCGTCGATCGTGCATGCCATGCCCGCCTTGGTGAACTCTAAGCTGTGGAGGTCGAAAAGCCCTTGTGGCCGTTGAGGCTTTGGCGATCGGTTGTATGGGTTGCGATCAAGGGGTGTTGGCTTCAGGTCGGCCCCTTCGGTCACGAGGTATAGGGCATGCTTGCCCTTTAGGCCTTCGACGGCGGGAACGGGCACGCTATAGGTGGCGCGTTCTTGGCGCGCGTCGGCCGGAATGTCGATAACGGCAATCTCGCGGCCCTTCCAAGTGTCGTTGGCGTAAGGCCCGTCGAGCATGACGTGGATGCGCACGCTCCCATGTCCACCCGGTGTGAGTTGGAGGTTGAGCATCGTGTGGTCGCCTTTGGCCGTGCCAGCGAAGGCCTTTACCCCCTTCGTGTCGCGGGCCAGTCCGCCAAACCCGAAATACTTAAAGCCAACCACGCCGCCATTGGTGATGCCTGCCAAATCCATGTTGTTGTCCCAGTTGTCGAAGTTGTCTTGCATCCAGTTGTTGCCATTGACGTAGCAGGCTATGCCGGCCGAATATTTTTGGTAAGGATTAAGTCCGAATATTTGGAAGCCTTCCGAGGTCACTTCGGCACCGGTATAAACGTTGCCGTCGGCTGCCGCGGCCGTCCACTCATGGTTTTTGGCGTAAGGGTCGTAAGCCACGATGCGCACCTTTCCCCCCTGAGCTACCGACCGTTTGTCGCATTCGATCTTCACCGGTGCCACCATGGGCTGTCGGGCGTTGCCGAAACCACGGGGCGCCCTGTGGTAGAACACATACCACTGCCCATTGATTTGCTGCAATGAGCCGTGGGTGTTGTGGGCAAAGTTTGTCGTGGTGAGGTGTGAGCCGTTCTCGTTGGGCACCACGCCACGCGAGTCGACCAACACGCCGCCCGACCGCCAGGGCCCCAACGGACTGTCGCCATAGGCGTATCGCAAGGCCGAATTGGTGGAACTGAGGCCATAGTCGGGTCCCGAATAGCCAGAGAACACCATCACATACTTGTTGCCCACTTGTCGTATCGACGACGCCTCGAAGAAATTGAAGTCGCCGGGGTTTTGCCCTCTGCAGAGCGCAGGGTATTGCGTGCCTTCTGGGTCGCGCACCACGCCGTAGCGTTCGCTGGCTGGCAGGAAATAGTCGTGCACTTGGGTGCCCGGTCTTACGCCATACATGTTGTCGGGGTTGAGCTCGAAGGCGGTGGAGTGGCGAAAGCCATAGAAGACGTATGCGCGATAGCCGCGAGCATAATCGGCGTCGCGTGGGTTGTCGATCCTCTCCACAAAGACCGAAGGGTCGAAATCGATGAGCGATCCGTCGACACACCGTGTGCCGTCGGCCGTGAGGTTTACAGGGGTGAATGGACCATTGGGGCGGTCGCCCTTGCACACCATGGCCACACGGCCCCAGCCGCGCGAGTGGGGGTAAAGCCAATAGGTGCGCTTGCCTGTGCGTCGGTCGGTGGTCTCCACCAGGTCGGGAGCGTACATGGTGTCCCATTGCCCGTTGACGTAATGGCTGAAAATGGGGCCTTCGTCGCGCCACTGCGATAGGTCGCTGACGGGTGCCGACCACATACGTATGTCGTTGCCACAATATGCCGTATAGGTCATGTCGTGTGAGCCGATGATATAGGCACGGTATTGGCCAGGGTGGTCGGGGTCTTCAAATACGCGCGGCTCGCCGTCGGGCAGATGTTCCCATAAGGGCAGGTAGGGGTTTTGCGCATGACCTACGGCACACGCAAGGAAGGACATTACTGCAATGATGGTTTTCTTCATGGTTTTAGTAGATTGTGGGATTGGCCTTCTTGTATAGAAGGTTTCTCTTTGCAAAAATATAGCGATTCTGCCAAATAAGCAAGTCTGTGGGTGCTTTTCTTCTGCCGCATGCGCTTTGAAAGCGCCATTTGGTTGTAGTTTAGGGGACCAATGAGGGCTCGTGGCTGTCCATTTTTTGGGGTTTTAGGGTTCTAAAACAAACAAAAAGGTGGTACTGGAGGGTATTCGTGAGTTTTTTGTTAACTTTGCAAGGGATAAACCTATTTGTAATATGCTTACTACCATTCAACGTCTTCTGTGGAGCGGCATGGTTTGTTGCTGCTTGGCCTTGGCGGGATGCGACACGGTGTTTGACGTGCATCCCTACGATGTGCACATCCGTGGCGAGAAAAACCTCAACGCCAAGGGCGTGGCAGCCATTGAAGCCGCCACGCTCGGCAAGGACACGCTGCGCCTGGCGTTCATCAGCGACTCGCATAGGAACTATAACGAGCTGCGCGACATGGTGGCCGACATCAACCGGCGCGATTCCATCGACTTTGTGGTGCATGGCGGTGATGTGACCGACTATGGCACTACGCGCGAGTATGAATGGGCACGCGACAATCTGGCCCGTCTGCGCAAGCCCTATGTGGTTTTGCTGGGCAACCACGACTGCCTTGGGACGGGCAACGCCGCCTACGAGAGCATCTTTGGCCAGCCCGACTTCAGTTTCATAGCCGGGCGCGTGAAGTTTGTGTGTCTCAACACCAACGCCATTGAGTACGACTATTCGCGTCCGGTGCCCAATTTCGACTTCATGGAGCAGGAGATGACGGCGCGCGGCGACGAGTTTGACCGCACGGTGGTGTGCATGCATGCCGCCCCCTACTCGGAGCAGTTCAACAACAATGTGGCGAAAGTGTTCAATTATTATGTGATGCGCTTTCCCCAACCGCTCTTCTGTCTCTATGGCCACGGCCACCACACGGAGCAGCACGACATCTACGACAACGGACTGATTTACTATGAGGTGGGCAACGCGCAGAAGAGGAAGTACTACATTTTCACCATCACCCCTAATGGATACAGCTATGAGATCGTTGAGGTATAGGCTTTTGGCATCGTTGGCGGCATGCCTGGTGGCGGTGGGCTCCGCCTCGGCGCAAGACACGTGGCACCGAGGCGACGACTCGCTGGTGTATGTGGCGCGCGACACCATGGCCGATGCGCGCAAGGGCATCACCGTGGAGGGCGGCGTGTCGCGGTACGACAAGCGCATGCACTATTATCGCAAGGGGTGGGCCAGCCTCATTCCCACGCAGCACGTGTTGCAGTTTTGTGGCAACATGGGCCTGTTCTCCATCGGAATAGGCTGGGAATATGGTAGGCACAAGCAATGGGAAACCCAGTTGCTGATGGGATTTGTGCCCAAATACGACTCCGACTACGCTAAGATCACTATGACCTTGAAGCAAAACTTCATCCCGTGGTCGATGTATATCGACAGGGGCTGGTCGTTTGAGCCGTTGCAATGTGGACTGTATTTCAACACCGTCTTCGGTCACGACTTCTGGGTGAAGCAGCCTGTGAAGTATTCGGGTGGCTACTACCCGTTCTCTACACGCATTCGGCCAAACATCTTCGTGGGCCAGCGTGTCACGAAGATGGTGCCGCACAGCCGACGCAAATACATCAAGTCGCTGAGCTTCTTCTATGAGTTGAGCGCCAACGAGATAGGTGTCATGAAGTTTGGCTACAATGGACGGGCCAAGTTTTGGGATGTCTTCGGTCTCTCGCTGGGGCTCAAGGCCCAACTGTTGTAGCGCAGGGGAACGGCGCAACAGGCTGTTCGCCTTATTTAACCACGTAGGTGTTGAACGAGTGGGCGGCGGTGTTGAGGTTCAGATACTTCTTTCCGATCTTCACGGAGAGCAGCGATGGTTTGTCGGTGAAGTTGCCGGCGGTGACGATGTATTGGCCTGCCTTGTCGCGGAACACCACCACGGGCGTTTGGCTATGCTCACGGCCCGCATAGGCCAGCATCTCGGTGCCAGCCTGCACGAAGTGGCTGAAATGCTTGTAGGCGAAGAACTCGGCCGTGTAGCGTGGCTTGCGCGTCTTACTGTTCACCTGCACGAGGGCGTTCTGTGTCCATCCCCAAGGCGATATGCCATTGTCCGTCAGGATGAAGTTCCAGTTGTAATACTCGTCGCATCCCAGTCCGATGTTGTCGCTTAGGAGGAAGAAGGTGTGCTCGCCCGCCTTCCAGTCCATCGACCCATTGCCACACTCGCTCTCGCTCACCATGAAGCGGTGGTTGGGATAGCGCTGGCGCATGGCCGGCAGGTTGTTGCGACATTCCCACTGGGTGCCAATGCCCTTGACGTTGGCTTGCAGGGTTTTGTCGTCGAGAATCTTTTCCACGTAGTCGAGTCGGTTGGTGTTGAATGTGCCAATCCACAGTTCCACCTCGGGGTGGCGCTTGGCCAATGTGGGTGCGAGATAATCGTTGTTGAAGCGCAAGGTGCCCTCAGCCGTCCACGCACAACCCGGATAAGGGGTGTAGGAGTAGGCCTCGTTCTGGTACATCACCTTTGTGATGGGCAATCCCTCGGTCTTGTAGAGCTCAATGAAACGGCAGAACATGTCGGCGTAGCATTGCAGGTAGCGCGGGTCTTGGATGAAATAGTCTTGTGAGGCAAGGCGGCGTGGGAACACGCCCTTGCGGTCGCCAAGCAGTTTCATTTCTTCGGCGTCGACCTGGCGGCCGTCGTCCATATAGAGCAAGTAGGCCTGCCGCTCATCCATTTGGTTCGTATTGCTCGGTGACACGGGGTAGTCGTGGTTGATCTTCATCCAGACGGGCGGCGACCACGGACTCATGAAGAGCTGCAGGGTTGGTTGGTACTTCTGCGCGGCGCGGGCCAATGGGATGATGTTGCGCTTGTCGTGGTCAATGTTGAAGTACCTCAATGCGAAGTCGCCCGCCACGTCGTCGCAGCTATACCATGCCCGGGCGTAGTCGTTGGCGTTCATCGATACGCGACCGTGGGTGAACTTGAGGTCGCCCTCGGGTGCGAACAGTCGATACATCAGTTCGTCTTGCTCCTGTCGTGTCAGCAGGTTGAAAGCGTCCCAGTCGAGCTCATTGAATGTGGTGCCGAAGCCCACAAACCGTGTGCCGTGGCTGTTGGCGTCGACCGCCGCCACCACGTTGCCCGCCGCCTTCGTAGCCATGACGGATTTGCCCTTCGCCCACGAGGTTGCCTCCGTTGTGGTGAACGACGTTACTTTTTGTGCCCACGAGCCTGTTGGCGTCATGAGGGTGGCAAGAGCCATCGTCACAAACATCTTCCTTTGTTTCATGTTGTTTTTTGGTTTTAATAGTTATGGGGCAGGCCTTTCTCGCTTGGTTTGTTAAGCATAGTGGCTGCCGGCTATAGTTTGTCTTTTTGCAAAGGTAGTGGATTATTTGCGACAATCCTTGTTTGTCGTCATCTTTTTGGGTGAATGGGAAGCATTCTGTACCTACCATGGCCCTTGAAAGCCAAAGCGCCGAAACGCCCTGTCCCCTTGTCTGCGCCGTAGCGGCGAAAAGGCGACAGAGGGTTCCGGCGAAGGAGCTTGTGGGAGGGAGCTGATAGCCTATCCTCTCACATAGTGGGGCATGTCGGCAGGCGTGACCATGGATATCTCCACAATTCCAGCCACCTTGCCGTCTTTCTTCCAAGCCGTTTGGTAGATCACCTTGTGAAGTCCCTGCTTCTCGATGGTGTAGGAATTGCTTCCCCCGGTGGCGAGAAGGTGGCGTATGATCTCACGCGAGCGCTCCGAGTGGCAGGCGTAGAGGTTCTTGCCAATGAGGTCGCCCTCCTTCTTGTAGGTCTCTCGCGACTTGTCGTTCATGTAGATGATGGTGCCCTCGGCGTCGCAAACCGTAACGGCGCAGTTCATCTCCTTGGCCCATGCGTAGTTTTCCATGGCTTATGTTATTTTAAGATGAATACCTTCGTCTCGTGCGAAGCCACCGTGCCCTTCCAGCGCTTGGCGTTGCGGGCTATGTCCTTGTGCTGCCATACGTCGCGCACCCCATACTTGCCCTTCAGTCCGAGTTGGGCGAAGTCGGCGGTGATGGGCAGCGCTTTGTCGGCCGTATTGAGGATAGCCACGGCGTGTGAGCCGTTGGCGAGCGGGCGCACAAAGATTTGGTGGGTGTCGGTGTTCACCAAGCGCTCGGCCGCCTTGCCCAGCGGGTCTTGGTCGATGGCGATGATCTCCTTGTTGAGCAGGATGCGACGGTCCTCGGGGGTCAGCTTGCGCAGGTCGTTGCTCAGCGCCAACACCGACGACATCATGCACCACATGCTCATCTGCGTCTGATACTCCACGTAGGTGCAGCCCACGCCGCCGAGGTCGCTCGATGGGCCACCCGTTCCGTTGAGGCCCACCACGAGCATGTCCATGTCGGGCCATTGTCCGTGTCGGGCGTTGTGGGCGATGGGCGCCGTGACGTTCACGATGTCGAGGATGCCCATGCCGCCTTGGCCTACGATGTCCTTCCACATGTCGCGCACGTCGTAGCTGGTGCGCCACAGTTGGCCGCCCACGCTCTCGCACCACTCCTCACACTGGCGCTGTCCCCACTCGCAGATGCCGAGCACGATGTCGCGGCCCGAGTGTTGCAGGGCGTCGGCCATGCGCTTGTAGCGTCGGCGTGCCGTGGCGCTGTCCTCAGGCGCGTTGCAATAGTCGTATTTCAGGTAGTCGATCCCCCACGATGCGAACGTGCGAGCGTCTTGCTCCTCGAAGCCCAGGCTGGCGGTCCATCCACCGCAGGTAAGCTGGGCGGCGTCGCTGTAGATGCCGAGCTTCAGGCCCTTGGAGTGCACATAGTCGGCCAATGCCTTGATGCCGTGGGGAAATTTCTTGGGGTCGGGAATGATGTTGTTGTGGCGGTCGCGTCCGCCCTGCCACAGGTCGTCGATGAAGATGTACTTGTAGCCGGCCTCCACGAAGCCGTTCTCCACCATGGCGTCGGCCGTTTCGCGGATTAGTTGGTCGCTGATGTCACCCTTAAATAGGTTCCATGTCATCCAGCCCATGGGTGGAGTGGGGGCGAGTTTGTGGCGTGGTGTGGGTTGGGCAGAGGCTGCCAGCCCCATGGCCAAGAGGCAAAGGGTCAGCGTTAGGCGTTTGATTTTTCTCATTAAGATAATACGTTTATAGGTTTATGTGTAGGCAAAGTTAGGCATAATAACCCGAGCGCCCAAACGATTGCAGGTGTTTTATGGTACGTGGGGCGCAAAAAAATGTCGCAGGCCCGCCGTTTTTCGATGAAGATTACTACCTTTGCTTTCAGAAAAAACATATTTTGCATGAAGCGCAAACACATCCTCTCAATTTTCTTGGGCACGTTGCTTGTGGCCGTGGCCGTCGTGGCGGGCGTGTGGATGCTGGGCCGTCATGGGCGCGTTCCGCAGCACAAGCCCTTGCTCCTGTCGCGATTGGTGGCACGAATGCACGCCCGCCATCAGGCTCTAAAAGCCCAGCGCGATAGCGTGAAGGTGGTCCGCGTAAGGCCCGACACGATCATCGTGGGAACGCTGGCCGACGCCCAGGGCAATGGCATGCCCCGCGTTATTGTGAGCGACGGTTTCTCCTGTACGCTCACCGACACCATGGGGCATTATCGCCTGCGCCGCAACGCCCGGGCGCGCTTCGTTTATTACACCGTTCCCGACTACTGTGAGGTGCCCGTCCATTCGCCTTCCGACCGCACCGCGTGCTTCTATCAATCGCTTGTCAAGGGCGACTCTACCTACGATTTCACCCTTCGCCGACTCCCTTTGGGCCGCGAGCGCAGTTACCGACTGGTGGTGTTTGGCGACCCGCAGGTAACCACCGCGATGAATCCTTACTACACCGGGCCCAACAACAACCGCGGGAAAAAGACCGACTTGCAACGTTTCAAGGATGAAACGCTGGGCGACGTGAACACGCTGTTGGCCGAATGGCCTGCCACCGAGAACGTCTATGCCCTGAGCATGGGCGACAATGTGCAGTATTATGGCGGCTACAGTCCCACCCTTGAGCGTGAGATGCGCGAGGCCATGGGCTCCACCCGCATGACCGTTTTCTCGGTTATTGGCAACCATGACCAAGATGGCCGGCAGCTATACCGACAAAAGTGGGAGGACAGCTGGGGTCCCACCGACTACTCGTTCGACCGTGGCGATGAGCATTTCGTGTGTTTCAACAATGTGATGTTTGCCCGTAAGAAAGGCTATTTCCAACCGGGCGAGCTGTCGGATGCGCAGATGGAGTGGTTGCGCCAGGACCTTTCGCTCACCGATAAGCGGCGCAAGGTGGTGCTCTGCTACCATGTTCCGTTCACCTTTGGCAACGGTCCCCACGGTGGTGCCACGCCTTTGGCCATCGCCACCGAGAGCGGCCATTACAGCAGTTCGCGCCTGACGCCCATCCTTCGCCTGCTTGAGGAGTTTGAGGGAGGGTTCGAACTTTTCTGCGGTCACACCCATTTTGCCCTCAATCACGAGATCCATTACCAAGGGCGCGACCTCATGGAACATTGCCATGCGGCCGCTTGTGGCAATATTTGGCAGTCGAACATCAATATCTGCGGTACCCCCAATGGCTATTATGTCTACACGTTCGGAGGTACGACGATAACCGATTGCTACTACAAATCGGTGGGATGGCAGCGCCATAAGCAGATGAGCCTCTTCAGGGCCGACACCGATTTCAATGGCGAACGTTACGCCGTCGATTGGAATTTGCCCACGGGTCAGGGCGTCATAGTGGCCAATATCTTCAATACCGATTCACGATGGGTGGTGACAGCCGTGGAGGATAGTGTGGCCACACCAATGACACGGCTCAGCGGCAAGAACCAAGACGCCTTTGCCACGGGCTACCATCATCGCTACGCCGAGGCCATGCCTTACCAGTTTATCAGTAAGGCGAATGGCTATCTCATCATGAGCCACCTCTATTATTATGTGCCGCACCGCAAGGATGCCGAGATTACCGTGGTGGCGAAGGACCCCTATGGCCATACCTATACGGCCTCGTCGATCGATGCCGTGACCGAGCCCTTCTACAACTACGCCCATTTCCTCAAGCGGGGAAGGTAGCTTTCGCAAAACAATAGGCCCTCCATCGTGTGTTGATGGAGGGCCTATTGGCGCTAAGGGCTTACTGTTGCAACCAGTTTCTCACGATGGTAGCGCCCTCGGGAGTGAGCACACTCTCGGGGTGAAACTGTATGCCGTGGATGTTATAGTTGCGGTGGCGAAGCGCCATGATTTGGCCGTCGTCGCTCATGGCCGTCACCTCCAGGCAGTCGGGGAAGCCCGAACGGTCGACCACCCAACTGTGGTAGCGGCCCATGACGATGCGCTTGGGCAGGCCGGAGAAGATGGGGTCGTTGCCAAACTGGGTGCCTTCGGTGGCTATGCCGTGATACACCTCCTTCAGATTGACCAGTTTTCCGCCAAACACCTCAGCGATGGCTTGGTGGCCCAGGCACACACCCAGCATGGGCTTACGGCCAGCGTAGGTGCGGATCACGTCCATCAGCAGCCCCGCCTCCTCAGGGATGCCCGGTCCGGGCGACAGGATAATCTTGGTGAAACGCTCCAGTTGGTTGAGCGTAAACTGGTCGTTGCGAAACACTTCCACCTTGGCTCCCAACTGCTTCACGAGGTGGGCGAGGTTGTAGGTGAACGAGTCGTAGTTGTCGATGATGACCACTCGTTCGCCGCTCAAGGGATTGTTGGTGTGCGGGTCGTCGGCCATGGCGTCATGGTCCCAGTGGGCCGACGGTGTGTGCAGGCATTCGCTCTGCAAGTCTTCGTTTATCATGGTTGTCGGTTTTTTGTCGTTTCAAGCTTTGCAAGGCCTTTGCGCGTGTTGGCGTTCGGGACGCTTACAGGTTCTCCGCTATCTTGATGGCCTTCATCAAGGCCCCCAACTTGTTGTTGCTCTCTTCCAGTTCGTAGGTGTCGTCGCTCTTGGCCACGACGCCCGACCCCGCCTGGAACCACAGCTCGCCGTTGCGTGAGATGAACGTTCGGATCACGATGGCTTGGTTGAGGTCGCCGTTCAGGCCGATGAAACCTATGCATCCGCCGTATGCGCCACGGTTGTGGGGCTCCATCTCGGTGATGAGTTGCATGGCCCTAACCTTCGGCGCGCCCGACAAGGTGCCTGCCGGGAAGGTGTCGAAGAACGCCTTGATGGGGTCGGCGTCGCTGTTGAGCGTGCCGCTGACACGGCTCACGAGGTGAATGACGTGGCTGTAGAATTGCATGTCCTTATAGAAATCGACCTTCACGTCGTGGCAGTTGCGACTGAGGTCGTTGCGTGCCAGGTCGACCAGCATCACGTGCTCCGCGTTCTCCTTGGGATCGTTGCGCAGGAATTCGGCGTTCCGACGGTCTTCCTCCGGATTGCCCGTGCGTCGCGTGGTGCCTGCGATGGGGTCGATGTACGACCGCCTGTTCTCGATGCGGTTGTGCGTCTCGGGCGACGAGCCGAAGATGCGGAAGCCGCCAAAGTCGAAGTAGAACAGGTAGGGCGATGGGTTGATGCTTCGCAAGGCGCGATAGAGTTTGAAGTCGTCGCCCTCGTATCGCTGCACAAAACGGCGCGACACGACAATCTGGAACACATCGCCGCGCAGGCAATGCTTCACGCAACGCCTGATGTTGGCCTTGTGCTCCTCGTCGGTGAGCGTTGAGGTGCGCTCGCCAACGGGGTGAAACCCATAAGGCTTCACGTTGGCGCGGCCTGCCGCCAACTCCAGTGCGTCGAGGCGTTCATCGGCGTCGTCGCCCTCGGTGGCCAGCGTAACAAACACCATGGTGTTGTTGAAATGGTCGAAGATGATGAGGTCGCGATACATGATGTAATAGATATCGGGCGCGTCGTTCTTCTCCATAGTGGCGTCCTTCACGTCGATATTCTCAAAGTAACGCACCGCATTGAAGGTGGTGTAGCCATAGATGCCGCAATAGTTGGCCTCGTAGCCCACTACGTGGAAGCGTTGGAGGAACGCGTTGAAAGCCTTGGCGATGGCCAGTTTGCATGCTTCGCCCTTGCCCTTGCCCGTTGTGGGCAGCGTCTCCTCGGCGCGCGATCCGTCGGGGTAGGTGCAGATCACCTGACCGTGGCTCACGGCGATCGACGCCATGGGGTTGATGCCGATGAACGAGCGTGAGTTGTCGTTGCCATGATAGTCGGAACTTTCCATCAGCGCCGACTGTGGATAGAGGTCGCGAAGGCGCATATAGACGCCCACAGGGGTATAGAGGTCGGCCAGGATTTGGCGCGAATGGGTGCGATAGTTAAAAGTTTCCATACTCACGAGCCATATGTTTGTTGTTGAGATAAGTGTTCACGTCCTTGTCGCCACGTCCCGACACGGTGAGCACCACCACGTCGGTCGGCTTAAACTTGAGCTTGGCGAGCGCCGCCACGGCATGCGCACTCTCGATGGCTGGGATGATGCCCTCCATGCGGGTGAGCTCATATCCGGCGTAGATTGCTTCGTCGTCGTTGATGGCCAGCACCTGCTCGCGTCCCTGTTTGGCCAGGTTGGCGTGCATCGGGCCAATGCCCGGGTAGTCGAGTCCGGCCGAGATGGTGAACGCCTCCTCGATCTGTCCGTCGTCGGTTTGCATCACCAGCGTGCGCGCCCCATGTATGATGCCCTCCGTTCCACAGTGTATGGTGGCCGCCGTGTGGCCGCTTTTGATGCCACAACCGCCCGCCTCGGCCAGCACGATCTTCACGCGGGGGTCGTCCACATAGTGGTAGATGGTGCCGGCGGCGTTGCTTCCTCCGCCCACGCAAGCGATGAGATAATCGGGATAATCGCGGCCTATTTTCTCCTCCAACTGCCATTTCAGTTCCTCCGAGATGACACTTTGCATCTTGGCCACGATGTCGGGGTAGGGGTGGGGACCCATGGTGGAGCCCACGATGTAGAACGTGTCGTCGGGATGGCAGCACCAGTCGCGAATGGCCTGCGAGCAGGCGTCGCTGAGCGTCATGTTGCCCGTGCGAACGGGATTGACCGTCGCTCCGAGCATCTTCATGCGCTCCACGTTGGTGTGTTGGCGCTCCACGTCGGTGGCTCCCATGAAGACCTCACACTTCATGTCCATCAGCGCGCACACTGTGGCGGTAGCCACGCCATGCTGTCCGGCACCCGTTTCGGCGATGATGCGTGTCTTGCCCATCTTCTTCGCCAACAGGATCTGGCCGATGGTGTTGTTGATTTTGTGTGCGCCCGTATGGTTGAGGTCCTCGCGCTTGAGGTAGAGCTTGCATCCATACTTCTCGCTCATTCGTCGGGCGTAGTAGAGCGGCGAGGGGCGCCCCACGTAATCGCGGAGCAAAGAGGCGTACTCGCGCTGGAACTCCTCGCTGCGAATGATGGGCAGGTAGGCGTCTTGCAAGTCGTGTACGCACTTGTAGAGAATCTCCGGCACATAGGCGCCTCCGAACGGTCCGTAGAAACCGGTTGGCGTGGGGGTGATGGTTTGTGTGTCGGCGGCATGCTGCTGCGTGCCGGTTGGTGTGTTTTCCATGATCGTATTGGGTCTTGTCGTTGTTTCCATGTCTTGTGTTGTAAGGGTTGTGATGCGATGAAAGGGTGAAGGTAGGGACGCCTGTTACTTTCCGAGCGCCTCGTAAAGTTGGTCGATGGCCTGGTCGGCGTTGTGCGTCTTGTTGAGCAATGTCACAAACTTACTGCCTATGATGGCCCCCGCAGCGTTGGCTTGCGCGCTCTGAAGCGTCTGCTTGTTGGATATGCCGAAGCCTATCATGCGTGGGTTTTTGAGGTTCATGGCGTTGATGCGCTCGAAGTAGGCAACCTTCGACTCATTGAAATGGCTCTGCGCTCCGGTAACGCTTGCCGACGAGACCATGTAGATGAATCCGTTGGTGTGCTCGTCGATGAAGCGCACCCGCTCCGCCGAGGTCTCAGGCGTGATCATCATGATGACGCGCACGTCATACTTGTCGGCAATGGGTTTCACCACGTCCATGTAGTCCTTGAAGGGCAGGTCGGGGATGATGCATCCGCTCACGCCGCACGCCACGCATCGTTTGAAGAACGCCTCGATGCCATAATGCATGACCACGTTGAGGTAGCCCATGAGCACCAGGGGAATGGTTACCTGTTGCTTGATGGCTTCGAGCTGGTCGAACAGGAGGCTGAGGGTCATGCCGTTGTGCAAGGCCACGGTGCCCGCGCTCTGTACCACTGGTCCGTCGGCGAGTGGGTCGCTGAAGGGAATGCCCACCTCAATCATGCTGATGCCGCGCCGTTGCAATGTGAGGATGACGTCGGCTGTCATGTTGAGTTCCGGGCAACCGGCGCAGAAGTATAGCGAAAGCAACTTGCCAGGCAGTGAGGGAGTTCCTGTGCCGCGTTGCTCGAGGGGTGAGTCGAATAGCTGATTGATCTTGTTCATGGTCGTTGTGTTGTGTGCCCCATCGGTTGTTTTGCCGTGGAAGGGCTTGTGTGTGTTGTTGTTTGTTATTCTATGATGTTGCGAGGGCCGACGCATGGGTGTGCGTCTCAGCTCCTTACTTGTTGGATGAACGTTCGGAGGAGATCCACGTCCTTGCGCCCCGGTTCCGTCTCGAAACGGCTATTGAGGTCGATGCCGGCCAACATGGGGTGGTCGAACTGGCGCACCCGTTCGGCGTCGTCGGGGCCAATGCCACCGCTGAGCAGGAAGGGCGTGTGGCCGTTGTAGGCGCTGAGCACATCCCAGTCGAACTGTTTGCCGCTGCCTCCCATTGTGGGGCAACGCGTGTCGAAGAGGAACAGGTTGACCAACCCTTCGTAATCCTTATACCGCGCCACATCCTCCTTGCTGGCAACGCTGAGCGCCTTGATGACCTTGATGTTGGGGGCGATGTCGGGTATGAGCGTGCGCTTGAGGTTGTCGATCATGGTGGGGCTCTCCTCGCCATGCAGTTGCACATATTGCAACCGATGGTTGTAGATGCGTGTGACGATGGTTTGCGGCATCTCGTCGACGAACACCCCCACCCGTTGGGGCTCTTTGGCGCTTGGGATGGGCGCTTGCTGGTTGGCGTTGGCGTTGCGGAGGCGCTCCTCACTGTAGTCGGGGATGAGTCCGGCGTTGGAGGAAATCATCTTCACGAAGCGTTGGCTTTGCGGGTAGAAGACGAATCCCATGAGGTCGATGTCGAGTTGCGCCACCTGTTGGATGTTGTCGGCGTCGCGCATGCCACACACCTTGATGAGCAAACGTCGCTGCTGCGGTGTGTCGATGGGTGCTGTGTGAGGGTTGGTTGACTGCATGATGCGTAGGTGTGAATGGGTTGAACGTGAGGTGTTACGGCTGCGCGTGTTGTTTCAGCTGTCCGATGAAACGTGCCAGTTCGTCGCCGGGGTTGTCGGCCTTCATGAAGTGCTCGCCCATGAGGAAGCCGTTGAAGCCCGCCTGTCGGAGGCGCATCACCGTGTTGGGGTCGCCAATGCCGCTCTCGCTCACCTTGCATCCGTCCTTCGGCAGGCGCTCTGCCATGCGGAAACTGTTGTTCACATCGGTTATGAAAGTGCCGAGGTTGCGGTTGTTGATGCCATACATGTCGGGTTCCAGGTCGGCGTAATCGAGCTCGTCCTCACCGTGCATCTCCAGCAGCACCTCCATGCCCAGCTGGTGGGCCATGTGGATGAGCGTTCTGCAATCGTCCTTCAGGAGGTCGGCTGCGATGAGCAGCACGGCCGACGCGCCACAGAAACGCGCCTGGAGGAGCTGGTACTCAGAGATGATGAAGTTTTTGTAGAGGATGGGGAGGGTTACGCCCGATGCGCGCGCCTCGCTGATAAACTCATCGTATCCGCCAAAGAAATGGTTGTCGGTGAGGATGCTCAGCGCTGTGGCCCCTGCCTGTTGGTAGGCCATGGGTATAACCCCGGCGCGCCCCTCGCGCTTGATCCATCCCTTCGAGGGCGACTTGCGCTTAAACTCGGCGATGATGCCCGTGCCTGACTGTAGGAGCGCCTTGCGCATGGATGCGGGTGGTTGCTCCTCTTTGGCCATGCGTTCCTCCACCTTGGCCATGAGTTGGCGTGGTGGCATGAAGCGCATCCATTCGTCCACTTCCTGCTGCTTGTGGGCTACGATGGTCTGCAGGATATCGGTGTTTTCTGTCTGAAGGTCCATGGGTTGCGTATGAAAGGTTTAACAGTTGATCTCAACAAAGCGTCGGAAGGTGCTGAGCGCCTTGCCCGAGTCGAGGCTCTCGCGTGCGATGTCGATGCACTCCTCGATGCTCTTCTTGCCTTTCTCGAGCACCTGGATGGCGAATGCGGCGTTGGCCATGACGATGTTTTTCTGTGCCTGGAGGGCCGTTCCCTGCAGCACGGCGTCGAAGATTTGCGCAGCCTCCTCCTCGGTGGCGCCTCCCACCAGTTCCTCGGGGCGGGCAATGTCGAATCCCAAGTCGGCGGGCTTGAACACCCGCTCATAATCGTTGGTGGTGACCTTGAAGTCGCTGGTGAGCGAAATCTCGTCGTACCCGTCGATGCTGTTCACGATGCCATAGTCGATGCCGATGCGCTGGTACACCTGTTGGTAGAGGCGCATCTGGTTGAGGTTGGCCACGCCAAGCAACTGGCACTGGGGCTTCGAGGGATTGATGATGGGCCCCAGGAGGTTGAAGAACGTAGGGAAAGGCAACGCCTTGCGGATGGCCCCCACAAACTTCATGGCCTTGGCGAAGAGCTGGGCGTGAAGGTAAACGATGCCACACTCGTCGAGCGAGCGGTTGAGCTTGTCGGCATCGTCGGTGAACATAACCCCGTGGTTCTTGATGACGTTCGACGCGCCACTGACCGACGTGGCCGAGAAGTTGCCATGCTTGGCCACCTTGTAGCCCGCTCCGGCGATGACGAAGCAAGCCGTGGTAGAGATGTTGAACGTGTTTTTGCGATCGCCGCCGGTTCCCACCACGTCGATGTAACGGTCGCAATGGAGCGGTACGGGCACGCCTGTCTCGAGGATGCCGTCGCGGAAGCCCAGCAGTTCCTCCACCGTGATGCCGCGCATCTGTATGGCGGTGAGCAGCGCTGCAATCTCAGGGTCGTTGAGTTCGCCCTGTGTGATGGCGACGAGCAGGTTCTTGGTTTCTTCGCGCTGCAGCTCCTCATGGTTGAGCAAGCGGTTGAAAATCTGTGTTACGTTCATAATCGGTTTTGTTTTTTATTTGTTTTTGTGTTGGCTTGTCGGGTCTTTTGGGCCCTCATCTGCGTGTTGTCGGTGGGCCTTATTATATAAGGTGTGTTCGCCAGGGCTTGTTGCGTTAGCGCCTTTCCGACTTCAGGAAAAGAAAAAAGACCTGTCGTAAGAACGGCAGGCCTTTCGGGTTTTATCTCCTTGGAGTATCCACACGGCTAAGCGACTCACGACTTTTGAGATCTTGAGCAACGCCACCACCAATATGCAGATACATGATTCATCATTGTTTTTTGTTATGATTACAACCGCAAAGGTACACAAAAACTTATAATCTGCAAACTTTTTATAGGAAAATTGTTTTTTTTCTTTGTTTTGCTTGCTTTTGTCGAATAGTTGAACTATATTTGCGCTCGATGGGTTTCGTTATTATAGGCGAAACCGTTTTTTCCTGAGGTTGGTAGCGTCCTGCACCAACCTCTTTTCGTGGAAGGATGTTTTCTGGCGCCAAGGGTCAGCGCAGGGCTCCCGTGGCCAGCATGTCCATGATCTCGGCAGGTGGGCGCTTCTCGCCCAGCAGGCGCTTCATGACATCCATGTAGGGCGCCACGTGGCTAAAGTATTGGCGGTAGCCCTCACAGAGATAGTTGAGGCCGGGCTCGCCATTGGCCGTGCGGATGAATCGGTTGCGCGGACATTCGCCGTGGCAAGCGTTGAGCCATTGACATTCGCGGCATTGTGTGGGCAGACTGTCGGCCTTGGCCCTGCCGAAGCGGCGTTGGCGTTCGCTATACATCATCTCCACCAGCGATTGCTCGTGGATGTTGCCCAACTTGTACTCGGGAAACACAAAGTGGTCGCACGAGTACACATCGCCATTATGCTCCATCACGCCAGCGTGTCCGCAATGCTTGGCCATGGTGCACAATCCGGGCGCCACCCCCACCCAGTTGGCCAGAGTGGCGTCGAAGATGTTGATGAAAAACATGCTCACGTCGTGGCGCACCCACTCGTCGAAGATGGTGCAGAGGAAGTTGCCCCACTGCTTGGGTCTGATGGAGAACGGCGCCAGTTGGCCTTCGTCGACGAGCGACGCCAGTTGGCGACCGTCATCGTGGTGGGCCAATCGCTCCACCACGGGTGTTACCTGGATATATCGGCACCCGATGTTCTTGAAGAAACGGTAGAACGACAATGGGTGGTCGCCATTGAGGCGGTTGGCCACGGCCAGCGCGTTCCACTCCACAGCATGCCTGTTGAGGATGTCGATGCCCCGAATGACATTGCGGAACGACGGACCGCCCCCGCGTGTGCGTCGAAAGGCGTCGTGGTAAGCCTCGGGCCCATCGAGCGACACACCGATGAGCCACCCTTGGTCGTGGAAAAACCGGGCCCAGTCGTCGTTGATGAGCGTGCCGTTGGTTTGCAGGCTGTTGGCTATGCGCCGACCGCGCGCGTAACGCTGTTGCAGGCGCACCACCTTCTCGTAGAACGCCAGCGGGCGCACCAAAGGCTCGCCGCCATGCCACGTAAAGAGCACCTCGGGCGTGGTCTGGCTCTCGATATACTCGCGTATGAAACGCTCCAGCAGTTCGTCGGAGAGCATCTGTCGGCCCTCGTTGGCATAGAGGTGTTGCTTCTCAAGGTAATAGCAATAGTCGCAACGCAGGTTGCAGGCCGATCCCACAGGCTTCACCATGATATACATGGGGTGGGCGAACGGGGCGGCGGTTAGGCGGGCTTCAGGGGTCGTTGAGTTGGGTGATGCGGTCATGATGTGGTTTCAAGATTGTAGCACAAAGTTACAAAATGTTTTCCATCCTTGTAGGGAAACCACGCGGTTTTTGCGTTATTCGCCCATTATTTAGGGGTCGTTCTACATTTAGGGTGATCTGAGCTACGCTTCGCTCCATGCAGTTTAGGTCTCAGGCGGTGCCGCCCGGATGTGCCTTTTTGGCTTACGCTTCGGCAGTTGAGCTAAACCCTCACAACGAATTGTTGTGTTTACGCTCAGACGCGGTAACAACGAATTACGCGAATTTTCGAATTTTTTCTAATTGCGTTAGCCAAATTCGTTCAAATTGGTAATCGATAATCGATTACTCTAATTACCTCCCTTTTGGTCGGTGGGGCTTCGCCGGGTCTCGTTAATTCGAGAAATTTGTTGTTACGCCGTCTGAGGCTTAATATAAAAACATTCGGCGTAAGAGAAAATAGGGGGACAACAATAATGAGCGATTAGCGCCCGGAACATCGTCTGAGGCTATACTTGTTCGGGGAGATACGAACCGTTATTTAGCCGCAATAGGTTGTGCGCGGAGCGTTGGACCATGGGCGACGGGTGAACTGACGGTTGCAAAACGCAAAGGCGTTTGTCCTGCTTTTTGGTGAAAAAGTTGGTAGATGATTTTGCGTGAAATAGCGCCCGAAAACGCGGATTTTACGAGATGGGCGACCAAAAACCGACTTCTCAATTTGCCGTTAGGCATCTTCCGACTTGCAATTGGCCATCTTTCGAGCCTCGATTGGGCATGTTCCGAGGTGAGGTTAGGCATGTTTCGCAATGCGAAAGACCATGTTTCGCAATGCGGAAGGTGAATTTTGGGGTGTTGAGTGAGCTGTCGAAATGGTAAGGTGTTAATGGTCAGGTGGTTACGAAATCAACGTGAGAATTGCGTATTTGCGACCGAAGGCATGGTCGGTCGTAAAAAACAATGTAGATTTCAATATAGATTGTTGCGATATTTGAATAAGGCAGGATAGAGGCTGCGCCCGGAATGGTGGAGCTTTCCATTGGCGGCCAGCACTCCTGTCGTAGAAGAGCGTGGTGCTTGACGTTGAGAAATCCCGATCCAATCGACGCCCTTTCCCTTCCTCCGCACCCTTCTTCCCGGTTCCAATGGGGTGGAAGGCTGCGCACATGGGAGCGACATTTTCGAAAGAATTGCGCGCTTTGAGGAAAAGAAATTGGCGAAAAGGTTTCATGGTTCACCTTTTTGTATTAACTTTGCAACAAATTATGGGCACCCGTGCGGGCATCCCAATGAATAATACCTAATAGCTAATGAAATCGGACAACATGCGTTTCTATTCCGCAATGCTCATGGCAGGATGCGGACTGCATGCCGCTGCACAGACGCAGCGACCTAACATTGTGTTCATCATCACCGATGACCACTCGTTCCAAACCATCTCGGCCTATGGCAGCGAGGTGTCGAAACTGGCACCCACGCCCAACATAGACCGTTTGGCTAACGAGGGCGCACGCTTCGACGACGCCTTCGTGGAGAACTCGCTCTCCACTCCCGCCAGAGCCTGTCTGCTCACCGGACTCTACAGTCACCAGAATGGCCAGCGCACCCTCGGCAAGGGTATCGATTCCACCAAGACCTTCGTGTCTGAGCTCTTGCAAGACGCCGGCTATCAGACGGGCGTTGTGGGTAAGTGGCACATGCAGTGCCGCCCGAAGGGTTTCGACTTCTTCCGCATCTTCGAAGGTCAGGGCGACTACTACAACCCACTCGTCCTCTCACACGACTCGAACGGCAAGTATGAGCGCGAGCAGGGCTACGCCACCGACATCGTTACCGAGCATGCCGTGGAGTTCCTCAACCAGCGCGATGAGCAGAAGCCTTTCTTCCTGCTCGTGGAGCACAAGGCACCCCACCGCACCTGGATGCCCAACCTGAAATATCTGGGCCTCTACGACAAGGTAGAGTTCCCCCTGCCCACCACCTTCTGGGACGATTATGCCACACGCGGCACCTGCGCTTCGCAGCAGGAGATGACCATCGCACGCCACATGCAGCTGGCCTACGACAACAAGGTGTTTGAGGTCGACAACGCCATGCGCACCCGCATGCTCGACCGCATGGACCGCCTGCAGAAGCAGGCTTGGGACGCTTACTACAGTCCCCGCAACCGCGCCATGCTCGACGCCCACCTCACCGATAGCGCCCTGACGGTGTGGAAGTATCAGCGCTACATGCACGATTACCTCTCTACCATCCACTCGGTGGATGAGAGCGTGGGTGAAATCTACGAATACCTGAAGAACCACAACCTGCTCGACAACACCATCCTCGTTTACTGCTCCGACCAAGGATTCTACATGGGTGAGCACGGATGGTTCGACAAGCGCTTCATGTATGAGGAGAGCCTCCGCACACCGCTGGTGGTGCGCTATCCGAAGGCCATCAAGCCAGGAACGGTCGACAAGCACTTGGTGCAGAACATCGACTTTGCGCCGACGCTGCTCGACGTGGCTGGCGTGACGAAGCCCGAGACCATGTCGGGACGCTCATTCCTCGACCTCTTCGATGGTAAGGGTCAGGATTGGCGCCAGAGCATCTACTACCACTACTACGACTATCCCGCAGAGCACCACGTGCGCCGTCACGACGGTGTGCGCACCGACCGCTATAAGCTCATCCACTTCTATGGCGCTCCCATGGAGGGCGACCACGACACTGTGGACTACGAGGAGCTCTACGACATGCAGAACGACCCCAACGAGCTCAACAACCTCTACGGCAAGAAGGGTTACGAGAAGATCACCAAGGAGCTGAAGAAGGCGCTCAAGGACTATCGCAAGAACCTCAAGGTCGACGAGTATTAAACCAATAAATATCATGTGAGAGGCGCCTTGTTGGCGCCCTCACTACCTAATCACCTATAAATAACCTAACATTATGTCTACATTCAACTTAGACAACATCCTTTCGCAGTTCCTCATTGAGGGAAAGGTGGAAAGCGTGAAGCCGCTTGGCAATGGCCTGATCAATGACACCTTCCGTGTAGTGACCGAGGGCGACGCCCCCGACTATGTGCTCCAGCGCATCAACAACAATATCTTTACCGACGTCGATCTCTTGCAGCATAACATCGATGCTGTGACCGGTCACATCCGCCGCAAGCTCGAGGCTGCCGGCGCCGACGACATCGATCGCAAGGTGCTGCGCTTCGTGCCCACACAGCAGGGTAAGACCTATTACCTCGACAACGAGGGCCGCTACTGGCGCGTCTCGGTGTTCATCCCCGACGCTGTCACTTACGAGCAGGTGGATCCCACCTCGTCGCGCAACGCCGGAAAGGCGTTCGGCGAGTTTGAGAGCATGCTCGTCGACCTGCCTGAGCAGTTGGGCGAGACCATCCCCGACTTCCACAACATGGAGCTCCGCGCACGCCAGTTGCAGGAGGCCATCGAGCAGGACAAGGCCGGACGTGTGGCTGGCGTGGCCGACATCATCGCCGACCTCCAGAAGGACATGCACGAGATGTGCAAGGCCGAGCGCCTCTTCCGCGAGGGCAAGTTGCCGAAGCGCATCTGCCATTGCGACACGAAGGTCAATAACATGATGTACGACAAGCAGGGCAACGTGCTTTGCGTCATCGACCTCGATACCGTCATGCCAAGCTTCGTGTTCTCCGACTATGGCGACTTCCTCCGCACAGGTGCCAACTTCGTGGCAGAGGACGACCCCAAGATCGAGAACGTGGGCTTCAACCAGGACATCTTCCGCGCCTTCACCGAGGGTTACATCGAGTCGGCACGTTCGTTCCTCACACCCGTTGAGGTCGAGAACCTGCCCTATGCCGTGGCCCTCTTCCCCTTCATGCAGTGCGTGCGCTTCTTCGCCGACTACCTGAATGGCGACACCTATTATAAGATTGCTTATCCTGAGCACAACCTGGTGCGCACACGCAACCAGCAAGCGCTCTACCATCGTGTTACCGACAACTACGACATGATGGATAACTTCATCCGCACGCTCATCTAAGAGTGGGCCCTTTTTCCGCCTACCCCTCCCTTCTGCTGCTATAAGAGAAGGGGGTGGTGGGCGGTTTCGTTTCCAACTCACACATCTATAATCTATGAAAAGACATCTTCTTGCCATCGCAGCGCTTGCCATCAGTTCGGCGGCCATGGCACAACAAGCCCCACTGTGGATGCGCCATAGCGCCATCTCACCCGACGGTAGCCAGATTGCCTTTGCCTATAAGGGCGACATTTGGACCGTGCCCGTAGCCGGAGGACAGGCCAAGCAACTCACCACCCATTCCGCCTACGACAGTTATCCCGTGTGGAGTCCCGACAGTAAGAACATAGCCTTCGTGTCGACACGTGAGGGAAGTCGCGACGTGTGGATCATGCCACGCGAGGGTGGGGCGCCCCACAGGCTCACCACCAGCAGCGGATCGGAGACCCCCGTGGCCTTCCTCGACAACGACCATGTGCTCTTCGAGTCGCAGGTTATGCCCACGGCCCAGAGCATCTTCTTCGCCAATGGCAATTTCCCGCAGATCTATAGCGTCAGCGTCAATGGCGGCCGCCCCAAGCTCTATTCGGAGCTCACGCTGAAAGCGCCCAGCATCAACAGCAAGGGCGACGTGCTCTATTACGACCAAAAGGGATCGGAGGACCAGTGGCGCAAGCACCACACCTCGCCCATCACACGCGACATCTGGTTGCTTCGCGACGGCAAATACCGCAAGCTCACCTCCTTCGCCGGCGAGGACCGCGACCCCGTGTGGGGCAATGGCGACGCCTATTATTATCTGAGTGAGGAGGATGGCACGTTCAACGTGTACCGCGCCAGCGTGGACGGCACGGCCAAGCAGCAGCTCACCCACTTCAAGGGCAACCCCGTGCGCTTCCTCACACGCGCCAACGACGGCACGCTCTCGTTTGGCTACGACGGCGAGCTCTACACCCTGCGCGAGGGTGAGGAGCCCCGCAAGGTGAGCGTGAGTGTCACCGCCGACCGCATCGATGCTGAGCTCGATCGCCAGCTCCGCTATTCGGGCGCCTCGGAGATTGCCGTCTCGCCCAACGGAAAGGAGATTGCGTTTGTCATGCACGGCGACGTGTATGTGACCAGCGTCGACTATAACACCACCAAGCAGATCACCGACACGCCCGAGCAGGAGCGTTCCATCGACTTCTCGCCCGACGGACGCAGCATCGTCTACGCCGCCGAGCGCAATGGCCTTTGGCAAATCTACCAGAGCACCATCAAGAACAAGAAGGAGGATCTGTTCACCTACGCCACCGAGATTGAGGAGGAGCAGCTGGTGAAGTCGAACAAGACCAGCTTCCAACCCATGTATAGCCCCGACGGAAAGAGCGTGGCCTTCCTCGAAGACCGCACACGCCTCTGCGCTGTCGACGTGAAGAGCCACAAGATGCGCCAACTCATGGATGGCAAGTATATGTATAGTTATTCCGACGGCGACCAGTGGTTCTCATGGAGCCCCGACAGTCGCTGGCTGCTGGCCAGCTACATCGGCATAGGCGGATGGAACAACCGCGACATTGCCCTCGTGCCCGCAGATGGCAAGGGCGAGATTCGCAACATCACCAACAGTGGCTACAACGACACCAACGGCAAGTGGGTGCTCGGCGGAAAGGCCATGCTCTTCCAGAGCGACCGCGCCGGTTACCGCAGCCATGGATCATGGGGAACGGAGGATGACGCCTACATCATGTTCTTCGATGTCGACGCCTACGACCAGTTCCGCATGAGCAAGGAGGAGTATGCTCGCTGGAAGGAGACCAGCAAGGAAGAGCAGAAGAAGGAAGAGAAAAAGGAGAAGGACGACGAGAAGAAGGCTAAGGACAAGGCCAAGACCGCCTCGGCTGAGCCTGTCAAGCCCGAGAAGGTGGAGGCTTTGCAGCTCGATCTCGACAATTGCCGCGACCGCGTGATTCGCCTCACCGTCAACTCTTCGCACATGGGCGACGCTGTGCTCACTACCGATGGTGGCACCTTGTACTACCAGGCACGCTTCGAGGGCGGATCAGACCTCTGGAAGCACGACCTCCGCGAGGGACGCACACAGCTCGTGGCCAAGAATATCGGCGGACAAGTGGTGCCCGACAAGGATGTGAAGAACCTCTATCTCTGTGGCGGCAGCATCCGAAAGTTCACGCTCGCCAACTCGCAGACCACCAACATCGGCTTCGAGGCCCGCTTCAACTACCGCCCCAACCAGGAGCGCGCATACATGTTCAGCCACGCCTGGCAGCAGGTGAAGGACAAGCTCTATGTGGAGGACCTCAACGGAGTGCAGTGGGATTACTACCGCACCACCTACGAGAAATTCCTGCCTTACATCAATAATGGATTCGATTTCAGTGAGATGCTCTCTGAGCTGTTGGGCGAGTTGAACGTTAGCCACACGGGTTCCACCTATTGGGGCAATGGCTACACTCTGTCCACAGCATGCCTCGGCCTCTTCTTCGACCCCGCTTACGAGGGCGATGGCCTGAAGGTTCAGGAGGTGCTGCGCCGTGGTCCGTTCGATGTGCGCAACACGAAGGTGAAGGCTGGCGACATCATCGAGGCCATCGATGGCGAGAAGATCGAGGCCGGCAAGGACTACAACGCCATGCTCGACGGCAAGGTGGGACGCCCCGTGCGTGTCATGCTGAAGGGCGGACGCGAAGTGGTGGTGAAGCCCATCAGCAGTGGTGAGCAGAGCAAGTTGCTCTATCGCCGTTGGGTGGACCGCAACAAGGCCATGGTCGACAAGTGGTCGAACGGCCAGATTGCCTACGTCCACGTGAAGGCCATGGACTCTGAGAGTTTCCGCACCGTGTTCTCCGAGTTGCTCAGCGACTCCAACCGCCAGAAGAAGGCCGTCATCGTCGACGAGCGCCACAATGGTGGTGGATGGCTCCACGACGACCTCTGCACGTTGCTTAGTGGCCGCCAGTACCAGAGCTTTGTGCCCCGAGGCCAGTTTATCGGTTGGGATCCTTGGAACAAGTGGGTCAAGCCCTCGTGTGTGCTCGTCTGCGAGGACGACTACAGTAACGGCCACGGCTTCCCCTATGTCTACCAGAAGCTTGGCATCGGTCCAGTGATCGGTGCGCCCGTGGCAGGCACCATGACCGCCGTGTGGTGGGAAACCATGCTCGATGGACAGACCGTGTTTGGCATTCCGCAGGTGGGATGCCTCGGCATGGACGGCAAGTATGGCGAGAACCAAACGCTCATTCCCGACATCACCGTGTACAATACGCCTGAGCAGCAACTCTCTGGCGACGACCAGCAACTGCGTCGCGCCGTGGAGGAAATGCTGAAGAAGTAATCCCAAATAGCTCATTGAAAGGAGCTATGGCATCCTAACAATCTTCCCCTGTCGGTCTGATGACCGATGGGGGGATAAAGAAATCGCCCTCGCAGCTTGTGTGCT
>ENA-OPML01000035-OPML01000035.1-human-gut-metagenome-genome-assembly--contig:-NODE-35-length-32490-cov-5.707446_pt1 | contig 32490 bp, 27 predicted proteins | sample MGYA00241526_ERZ501749 | MGnify/ENA primary metagenome ERZ501749 (study PRJEB25962, sample SAMEA2042647) | human gut metagenome | biome: human gut; feature: human-associated habitat; material: faeces... | reverse complement strand
AGGCATACCCTCGTCTATAGATATTGAATTCTTAGAATTAAACGACAACCCCTATTTTAAAAGAGGGTGTGAATTTTGACACACCCCCCTTCTTTATTGTGTTATCAGCTTTGGTACTAATTGATTACGAAGTGCGTAATTTTCTTTATGAAGGACATTATTTCTTTTGTTTCAACTTTTTGAGTTTTCGTTTGGCTTCAGGTATATCGGGACAAAGGGCTAATGCTTTTTCGTAGTTACGGATGGCTGCTTCCTTCATTTTCTCCATTTCGCATTCCTTGCCCATGATTACATACTCAACAGCAAGTTTTTTCAAGAAGTCGTTTTTCTGTTGTAGTTGGTCTTGGAGATCCTCGATCTTCTTTTGTTGTGTGTTAATGATGTTGAGTTTGCGTCGGATAAGCCTTTTTGATGCAGGTTTCTCTATGTCGTAACGACTGTGAATGGCCAGGAAGAAGGCGTCGAGTGCCGCTTGCATGTCCCCTCTGTCGAAGGCTTGCATGGCATCCCAATACTCCTTGTCGGCCTTCGACTGCTTGAGGGCGGTGCTAATGGCCGTGGGGTCGTTGTAACTCTTAGCAAAGTTCTTGACTTCCGTGCGTACGAAGATGTCGTTGCGCTGAATAGGATTTTTTAGGGTTAAGCCCTGTAGTGAAGTGCAGCGTGAGAGGGCGACGTAGATCTGTCCGCCTGCGAAGACGCCACCGGTGAAGTCGAGATTTACGCGGTTGAACGTTAGCCCCTGACTTTTATGAACTGTGATGGCCCATGCCAATCGTACAGGGAATTGGGTATAGTTGCCCAATTCTTGCTCCTCGATCTTCTTCTCCTGTTCGTTGAACGTGTATCTTACGTTTGACCATTTCTCGCGTTCCACATCCAGTTCGTTTCCGTCTTCTGTAACTACATAGATGCGATCGTGTTTTTCTTCATCGAAACCAATGACGGTGCCAAGGGTGCCGTTCACCCAACGGTGGTCAATATCGTTTTTGACGAAGAGCACCTGCGCACCAATCTTCAATTCCAACTCTTTGGGGGTGGGGAGGCTCGACTCTGGAAATTCACCTTCGATGATACCCATGAATATTTCGGAGTCTCCAGAGAGATCCGACAGGCGTTTGTTGTTGATGAAGTCGACCGTGTCACGGCGAGCTGACAATGTAATGGATAATTGCTTATCGTTCGTCGTTTCCGTTGCTTGGTTGTCGTCGAAAGTGACACGCTCGTTGAGCAGCGCGAGGTCGGTAGTACTTACTTGTGACGTGCGGATATGGTCAAGGATGCTGATGAATGTAGGATCGCTTTGCCTGTAAACCTTCCTCAGTTCGATGGATACCAGCTGCATCTGGTAGAATATCTTGGCGTCGAAAAAATAGGCAGACGCATAAAAGGGACGCAATAATTGCCAATCGTCCTCACGTACCACAGGTTCCAGCTGGTAGATATCGCCTACAAACAACAATTGTTTGCCACCAAACGGCTCGCGCATGTTGTGGCAATAGATGCGCAGTACCTTGTCGATAAAGTCGATGATGTCTGCGCGAACCATACTGATCTCGTCGATGATGATGAGTTCCAACTCACGCAGAATCTTGATTTTCTCACTGTTGTATTTTAACGTCTTGCGAATGTTGCGAGGCGTGTACTGGGTGTCGTTGGGTAGTAGGGGGTGGAAGGGCAACTTGAAGAAACTATGCAGAGTGGATCCTCCCGCATTGATGGCGGCGATACCCGTAGGGGCAAGTATGATGTGTTTCTTTTTGGTGTGCGACGCTATGTATCGCAAGAAAGTGGATTTACCCGTCCCCGCTTTCCCCGTAAGGAAAAGCGAGCGGCGGGTAAATTGTATGATTTGAAGTGCTTGTTGCAGCTCTTCATTCTGAAGGTCTATTTGAGTTTCCCCAGTTGTAGGCATAAGTATGTTTAGAGATTGTCGAAATTGACAGTTTCCTCTGTCTTGTGCTTTTTGTCAGTGCCTGTCTCGGTCTTTTCCTTTCCGAGTGTGGTGCCTTGCGATGGCGTGGTAATGGGGTTGCCATTCTCATCGAGCACAATCTCCTCATCGGTAACCATCACGCTATCACGATGCAGACTTGATGAGTCGTTGCGTGCCGGAGCGTAGTAAGGCGAGCAATCGTACATGTCCTTGGTGATGCTCTCGTCGTTAGGAGTTTGGAACTTAGCGTGGTACTTCTGGAAAGCAGGATCTTCCATGACCGAATGGATGAAGTAGCCGCAGATGGGCAATGCCGTCCTTGCGCCCTGTCCGAGCGCACCTGTGCGGAAATGGATGGAGCGGTATTCGCCGCCTACCCATGCGCCCACAACCAGGTTGGGGCTGACTCCTACGAACCAAGCGTCGGAGTGGTTGTTAGACGTTCCCGTCTTGCCACCCCAATCGGTGTCTCTAAATGAGTTGCCTGCATATTCGGCGGCGGACAGGCTCACCGATGTGCCACCACCGTCGTGTGTGCCGCTCATGAGCAACTTTTGCATGAAGAAGGCGCTCTTGTATGGGATGACTTGCTCGGACGTGGACTTATCCACGAACACCTCGTTGCCGTCGCTGTCGACGATGCGCGTCACCAACGTGGGTCGATGGTGCATGCCGTTGTTGGCGATGGTGCAGTAGGCACCTGCCAACTCGAGCAGGTTGACATCACTCGATCCCAAGGCCAAGGCTGGGTTATCGTCCAATGGGCTCTCGATACCCATTTTTTGAGCCGTTTCAATGATGTTCTTGATTCCCAATTCCTGACCCAAGCGAACGGCCACCGAGTTGATACTCTTGGCGAACGCGCTCTTCAGGGGGATGGAATCGCCCGAGAATGAGCCATTGGCGTTTGTCGGGGTCCAAGTGGTCATTTCCTTTTTCTTTTTGTCGTAGACCTGCATGGAGATGTATTCGTCGCGTCGCTTATCGCAAGGAGTGAGACCTTCGTTCATAGCCTCGGTATAGACAAACAACTTGAACGTAGATCCAGGCTGTCTTTGCGCCGTTACCTTATCGTATTTCCACGACTTGAAATCGATGTCGCCAACCCATGCCTTTACGGCACCCGTTTGAGGTTCCATGGCCACCATTGCGCAATGCATGAAGGTCACCATGTACTTGATGGAGTCCTCTGATGTCATCATCTTGGTGATGGAACCCTTGTCGTAGTCGAACACCTTCACAGGGTGTTTCCATTCCTTATAATAATAAGTCACAGAGTCGGGCTGGTCGGGGAACCTTGCTTGTAGGGCCTTATAGAAAGGCTGGCGCTCGGCAATGCTTTGCACAAAGTTGGGGATTACCTGATGGTTCTCGTCTTGCCAAGGCTCCTGACGCAGCCAATTGGAGTCTTGGTTGCGGTAGATGCTCCAATGGTTGTTGAAGTTCTTCTGCACAATCTCCATTTGCTTCTTAGCGGCCTCCTCAGCATATTTCTGCATCTTGGAGTCTAAGGTCGTGTAAATCTTCAATCCCGAACTGTAAAGGTCGTAATGGTTCTCGTCGCACCAGTCCTTAAGCTCATCAGAGATGGCCTGGCGGAAATACAAGGCCTGGCCATCGTAGTTTTCCTCCATCTTATAATGCAAGGTAATGGGGATGGCCTTCAGTGAGTCGTACTCCTGACGAGTGAGGTCGTTGTGAGTGCGCATGTTGTTGAGAACTGTGTTGCGGCGCACAAAGCTCTTCTCGGGGTTCGACTTAGGATTGTATAGAGTGGTGGCTTTCAGCATACCCACAAGTACGGCGGCCTCCTCTGTCTTCAGGCTGTCGGGGGTTGTGTCGAAGTACGTTTTGGCAGCTGTCTTGATGCCATAGGCGTTGGAACCGAAGTCCACGGTGTTGGCGTACATGGTTATGATCTCCTTCTTGTTGAATACGGTCTCCAACTTCGTAGCAATGATCCATTCCTTACTCTTGATGATGAGTATCTTCAAACCAGGAATTTTTCCCAGTAGCCCCGTAGAGTAGTTGGAACGCACACGGAACATGTTCTTTGCCAACTGTTGGCTGATGGTAGATGCGCCACGTCCATCGTGGTGTAGCACCGCATCTTTCATGGCACTGAACACGCCCACGACGTCGACGGCCATGCCACGGGGTCGCTTGTAGTAGCGCTCGTCCTCGGTGTCGATGAGCGCCTTGAAGAAAGCGGGAGCCACCTCTTCGTATTTCACGGGAGTGCGGTTCTCGTTAAAGAATTTTCCAATCAACTTGCCATCGGCACTATAGATTTCCGAGGCTTGGTTGGTTTGCGGGTCGAGAATGCCCGAAAAATATCCTGGGCTCCTTCCGAAAAGCCAAAGGAAATTGATGTCGACTGCTCCCAGGTACAATAGGAAGGCGACGATGAGTGAAACGAAAGCGACACCTGTTTTGGTGTACCATGCTCGTCCGCGATACAACCCTTTATACCATGGCCAGAATTTGCGCATCATACGCCAGAACCAGCCTGCCAATGCCTTAATCTTTTTCATTGCTTGTTGATATTATATTATTGCAAATATACGAAATATGTCGGTTAACGTGTCTTCTGATGGATGAAATTTAAGATATCTTCAATGTTTTCGGGTGAAAACCAAGTGATATCGGTATCTTTCTTGAACCAAGTCAGTTGTTTGCGCATATAGCAGCGTGAGTTTGACTGGATTTGCCTGATGGCCTCTTCGAGGCTGATGGTGTTGTCGAAGTAAGCGAACAACTCCTTGTAGCCCACGGTGTTTAAGGAATTGAGCCCACGTTTGGGGTAGAGCGCCCTTGCCTCATCAATCAGTCCGTGGTCGACCATTTCAAGAACGCGCTTGTTGATGCGGTCGTACATTTCCTCCCTGGGGCGGTTCAATCCTATCTTGATGATGTTGAAAGGGCGTTCCTTCTTCTTCTTTGTGCGGAAGGAGGAGTAGGTCTTTCCTGTCATGTGGCATATTTCCAAGGCATGTACCACACGTCGAGGGTTGTTTCGGTCTACGATCTGCCAATGCTCGAGGTCTAACGTTTTCAATTCCTCGACAAGGGCGGGAAGTCCCTCGTCGGCAAGACGTTGCTTCAGTGTTTGGCGTGTTTCGTCGTCGACGGTAGGAATGTCGTCGATGCCGTTGCACACAGCATCGATATACATCATGCTACCACCAGACATAAGACAGTTGGGGTGGGGAACGCCGTCTTCCTCGCCATTGTATAGACGCTCCAGGAGAGCCAACACTTCCTGTTCGAACATGGAAGCGCTATAGTAATCTTCTAAGTGATGGGCGCCAACAAAATAATGCTTGGCAAGCGCAAGTTGGGCCTTGGTGGGCGCGGCGGTGCCTATAGGAAGTTCGGCAAAGATTTGGCGCGAGTCAGCGTTGATGACTGGCGTGTTGAGCTGTTGGGCGACTTGAATGCAAAGTTCGCTTTTTCCCACTCCTGTCGGTCCTAAAATAACGATTAGATTTTTAGTCGTTGGTAACATCAAGGAATCGCGTTGTGATGGTTGTTTGCCAAGCTATTGTAAGAATTGAGGGCGTGCCGTAGCGCATCCCTCAATTCTTTTTATTGGTAAGTAGGAACAAAGATGATGTTCCTTCGTTCGTGCGTTGGTAATGTGTCGGTCTATGCGTGTTGGGTAATTCGTTATGCATGTCGTGTGCGACATGAGTTAGCGAATGATACCGCGCTTTGATGATGACACAAAATCGATAATGTATTGAATCTCAGGCGTAATCTGAAGTTCGCTTTTGATCTTCTTGATGCCCTCGGCCAAGATACCCTCGCTATAGAGCATGCGATAAGCGTTGTGGATGAGATCAATGAGGTCGTTGCTGAATCCGTGGCGTCTCAATCCCACAAGGTTGATACCTGCATAGCGAGTGGGCTCCTTGCCTGCAATAATGTATGGGGGAATGTCTTGGCTAAAGCGGCAGCCGCCTTGGATCATGACGTAACCTCCGATGTGGCAGAACTGGTGGCAGAGCACCACAGCACTTATGATGGCATTGTCGTCGACGGTGACCTCGCCTGCAAACTTGGTAGAGTTGCCGATGATGAGTCGGCTACCCAAGATGCAATCGTGCGCCACGTGCATGTTCTCCATCAGCAGGTTGTTGTCACCCACCTTGGTGGTTCCTCGTGAGGCGGTTCCTCGTGAGATGGTTACATTTTCGCGAATGCTATTGTTGTTGCCCACCTCGCAGATGGTATCCTCGCCTTTGAACTTCAAGTCTTGTGGCTTGGTGGAAATGCTGGCTCCGGGGAAAATCTCGTTACCGCTTCCTATGCGCGCTCCATAGTTGATGGTGACATTGTTCTGTAGAACGTTGTTGTCGCCCAAAACCGTGTTGCGATCGATATAGCAGAATGGGCCAATGATGTTGTTGTCTCCCAGTTTTGCCTCGGGATGCACGAATGCTAATGGACTTATCTGGTTCATAGTAAGAGATTTATTTGTTTTTTATGATTTGTGCGGTGAAGGTAGCTTCCGACACTACGTGGTCGCCGACGAACATGTAACCCTTCATGGAGCTGATGCCGTGGCGGACGGGGCCAAGGAGTTCTACTCTGAAAAGCAAGGTGTCGCCCGGAACGACTTTGTGCCTAAACTTCACATCGTCGATTTTCAAGAAATAGGTAGACCATTTCTCGGGTTCTTCCAACTGGCTCAAAACCAACAGTCCACCACATTGAGCCATAGCCTCGATCTGGAGCACACCAGGCATGACGGGCTCTTCTGGGAAGTGTCCTTGGAAGAAGGGCTCATTGGCGGTGACATTCTTTACGCCCACGATGCTTGTTGCGCCCATGGCCACCACCTTGTCGATGAGCTGCATGGGGTAGCGGTGGGGCAAAAGCTGGCGGATGCGGATGTTATCCATCAGCGGTTCGTCGTTGGGGTCGTAGATGGGGGCTTGGATTTCGTGCTTGCGAATCTCCTTGCGCATGAGGCGCGCAAACTTGTTGTTGATGGTGTGACCTGGCCGTGTGGCAATGATGCGACCCTTGATGGGTTTGCCGATCAGTGCCATGTCGCCAATGATGTCGAGGAGTTTGTGCCTTGTGCACTCGTTGTCCCACATCAAGGGCTTGTGTTGGATGTAGCCAATCTTTGTGGCATCCATGTGTGTAACCTTAAGCAGGTCGGCCAACTTGTCCAACTGTGCTTGCTCCACCTTTTTCTCGTAAATTACGATGGCGTTGTCGAGGTCTCCGCCCTTGATAAGGTTGGCCTCCAACAAAGGCATGATGTCGCGCACGAAGACGAAGGTGCGTGCAGGTGCTATTTCCGATGAATAGTTAGCTATGTTGTCGAGTGTGGCAAACTGGCTACTGATGAATTTCGATTGGAAAGAGCACATGGCAGTTACCGAGAACTGCTCATCGGGCAAGATGGTGATGCACGATCCTGTTTCCTCATCGCGCACCTCGATTTTCTTGCGAATGATATAGTAGTCCTTCGGAGCGTTCTGCTCAACAATTCCCACCTCGTTGATCTTCTCCACATAGGGGTTTGCTGAACCATCCAGGATGGGGAACTCAGGGCCGTTGACCTGAATGAGGCAGTTGTCGATGCCCAATGCGTAAAGGGCCGACATGCCATGCTCGATGGTCGACACTCTGACCTCGCCACATTGGAGAACGGTTCCGCGCTGTGTGTCGCCAACGTTCTCGGCGATGGCTTCGATGATGGGTTCGCCCTCTAAGTCAATGCGTTGTATCTTGTAGCCTGTGTTTTCTGGAGCGGGATTGAAAGTCACGGTAAGACTTAGGCCTGTGTGAAGTCCCTTTCCGTAAAGGGAGAAACTTCCGCCAAGCGTCGTTTGTTTTGCTGTATCCATGTGCTTCATTGTTTTTTCTTTAATTGTTCGACTTCTTTCTGCAAAGCCGTCAGTTGCTTGTACATCTCAGGCAAGCGCTGGAAGATGGCTTGGCTCTTGAAATAGGGCAGCTTCTGCATGGGAGGCGTACCGATGAGCGTCTGGTTGCTCTCCAATGAGCCGGGCACTCCTGATTGTGCGCCCAAGAACACCTTGTCGCCAATTTGGATATGTCCGGCGATACCCACTTGTCCTCCAAACATACACCACTCTCCAACCTTTGTGGATCCTGCCACGCCAACCTGGGCTGACATGACGGTGTTCTTTCCGATGTCGGTGTTGTGTGCAATTTGCACAAGGTTGTCGAGCTTCACGCCCTTGCGCACGTAGGTTGAGCCCATGGTTGAACGGTCTACGCAAGAATTGGCGCCGATTTCCACATCGTCCTCAATGGTTACGATGCCAATCTGCGGAATCTTATCGTATTGTCCGGTTTCCACGTTAGGTGCAAATCCAAATCCATCTGATCCGATGACGGTTCCTGCATGGATGATTACTCGGTTTCCCAACTTACACCCGTAGTAAATGGTGGTGTTTGGGTATATGATGCATTGCTCGCCCACTTTCACGTTGTCGCCGATAACGGCATGGGGATAGATTTGGCATCCGTCGCCAATCTCCACTCCGTCGCCGATGTATGCGAAAGCTCCCACATACACATCCTTGCCTATTGTGGCCTTGGGAGAGATGAATGCCAATTTGTCTATGCCAGTCTTTTTGGGTTTGGCAGCCTCGTACATCTGTAACAGCTTAGCCACACAGTCGCGTGCGTTTTTCACTCTGATAAGAGTAGGCTTTACGGCTTTTTCAAGGTTGATGCTCTCGTCGATCAGGACAATGCTTGACTGTGTATCGTCGAGGTAATGAGCATACTTGCCGTTAGCCAAAAAAGAAATGGCTCCGGGCACGCCTTCCTCAATCTTCGCAAAAGTGTGAACCTTCGCGTTTTCGTCGCCCTCGATTTTTCCTCCGATGAACTGGGCTATTTGCTTTGCAGAGAATTCCATTTTTAGTTTTGATTGAAATATTTCTGCAAATATAGTAATTAATATTTAAAAAAGAGGAAAAACTCGATTAATATTTGGGTTTTTAATTAGTAAAGGCGCGCAATTGCACAATTGCGCGCCTTATGTGAATTGAAAATACGGGTTGATCTCATCCAAACCCGATGCCCGATGGGGCTTAGATCTTTTCCAGTTCGATGGCCATTTCCTGTTGCAGGGCTTTGGCCTTTTCTGCTGCCGCCTGGGCGAAGTCTTCACCTTGGCTTGCGTAGATGATGCCACGGCTTGAGTTGACGATCAGTCCGCACTCCTTGGTCATTCCGTATTTGCAAACCTCTTGCAAGCTTCCGCCTTGAGCGCCAACACCTGGAACCAGCAGGAAGTGGTCGGGCACAATTTTTCGGATGTCCTCAAACATCTTGCCTTGTGTGGCGCCCACCACATACATCATGTTGTTTTTGTCGCCCCACTCGGTGCTTTTCCTAAGCACCTTCTCGAAGAGGCGCTCGCCATGTGCATCCTCGGTCAGTTGGAAGTCGGCCGATCCTGCGTTTGACGTGAGTGCAAGCAAGATGACCCATTTTCCCTGGTAAGCCAAGAACGGCTTGACGCTGTCCTCGCCCATATAGGGGGCGATGGTCAGCGAGTGGACACCGAAATCCTCGAAAAAGCTCTTGGCGTACATGTTCGATGTGTTGCCAATGTCACCACGCTTGGCGTCGGCGATGATGAAGTGGTTGGGGTAGTTTTCCTTGAGATAATTGATGGTCTTCTCGAAGGTGGCTATGCCCTTGAGCCCCATGCTCTCGTAGAATGCGAGGTTGGGCTTGTAAGCCATACAGTAGGGGGCCGTCGCATCGATGATTTGCTTGTTAAACTCGAATGCGGGGTCTTCCTCTTTCAGCAGGAACTGTGGGATCTTGCGAAGGTCTGTGTCGAGTCCCACGCATAAGAAAGTCTTCTTGCTGAAGATCTGCTCTATGATTTGTTGTCTGTTCATGGTATTGGGTCTATAATTCGTTTTCTTTCAGTTTCTCGGCGTTCTCCACAACGATCAAGGCGTCGATCATGTCTTGGATGTCGCCCGCCAAGAATCCTTGCAGGTCGTGTGTGGTGTATCCGATTCTGTGGTCGGTAACACGGCCCTGTGGGAAGTTGTAGGTCCTGATCTTGGCGCTTCGGTCGCCCGTCGACACCAATGAGCGGCGTCGGCTTGAGATGTCGTCCATGTACTTCTTATGCTCATGGTCGTAGATGTATGTGTACAGACGGCTCAGGGCTCGTTCCTTGTTCTTGGGCTGGTCGCGCGTTTCGGTACATTCGATGAGGATTTCCTCCACTTCGCCCGTCTCAGGATTCTTCCAGGGATAGCGCAAGCGGACGCCCGAGCTAACCTTGTTGACGTTCTGTCCACCGGCTCCGCTGGAACGGAATGTGTCCCACTTGATGTCGCCCTCGTTGATGTGCACCTCAAACTTCTCCGCCTCGGGCAATACGGCTACCGTGGCCGCGCTGGTATGCATGCGTCCTTGGGTCTCCGTGGCCGGAACTCGTTGCACACGGTGCACGCCCGACTCATACTTGAGGATGCCATAAACGTTGTCGCCAGTTACGGCGAAGTCGATCTCCTTGTATCCGCCAACAGCGCCTTCGTTGGCATCTGTTACGCTCACTGTCCATCCCTTTTTCTCGCAATAGCGCTTATACATATTAAAGAGGTCGCCTGCGAAGAGGGCAGCTTCGTCGCCGCCTGTTCCTGCGCGAATTTCCATCTGCACATTCTTGGCGTCCTCGGGATCCTTGGGCACCAAGTCGAGTTTGATTTCCTCTTCCAGTTTGGGTTGCAGGCTCTCGTTCTCTTGCAGTTCCTCTCGAGCCATAGCCTTCATGTCGGGATCGCTTTCGTTGGCCAATATGTCCTTAGCTTCCTTGATTGCGTTCAGGCATGCTATGTAACGCCCTCTGGCGTCCATGATGTCGTCGAGGTCTTTGTATTCCTTTGTCAGCTTGACGTATCGTTGCTGGTCGGCAATGACCGCCGGGTCGGTAATCAGCGTGCTTACCTCCTCGTATCGACTTACCAAGCCTTCAAGTTTTTCCAGTATCTTGTTGTTGTCTGCCATGTTTCAGTTTGGTCGGATAAAACGAATGGGTGGTTTTCCTTTTTTAATTAATAATTGAACTCGCCATATTCGCTCTTGATGGTCAATGAGCGTGTGCCTTCCTCGATGCGTCCCACCACCTGTGCGTCGACGCCAAAGCTCTTGCTGATGGCTATCACCTGGTCGGCAAACTCCGGCTTGACGTAGATTTCCATTCTGTGGCCCATGTTGAACACCTGGTACATCTCTTTCCAATCGGTTCCGCTGCAGTCGTGGATGATTTGGAAGAGTGGGGGGATGGGGAACATGTTGTCCTTGACGACCTTGCAGTTCTCGCCCACGAAATGCAGCACCTTTGTCTGTGCGCCGCCTGTGCAATGCACCATTCCGTGGATCTCAGGATGCAACTCGTCCAATATCTTTCTGATGATCGGTGCGTAGGTGCGTGTGGGTGAGAGCACCAGCTGTCCGGCATCCACCGTCAATCCCTCGATTTTCTCGGTCAACTTATACTTTCCGCTATACACGAGCTCGTTGGGGACGGCTTGGTCGTAGCTCTCGGGGAATTTCTCCGCCAAGTATTTGGCGAACACGTCATGGCGTGCGCTGGTCAGTCCGTTGCTTCCCATACCTCCGTTGTATCTGTGCTCGTAGGTGGCCTGTCCTGTTGAACTCAGGCCCACGATGACGTCTCCGGGTTTGATGTTGGCGTTGTCGATGACATCGCTACGCTTCATGCGGCATGTTACGGTAGAGTCGACGATGATGGTTCTCACCAGGTCGCCCACGTCGGCCGTCTCGCCTCCCGTGGGCCATATACCCACTCCCAGTTGGCGCATTTCCTCAAGGAAGCTATCTGTTCCATTGATGATTTCGCTGATGACCTCTCCGGGTACGAGCATCTTGTTTCTACCGATGGTGCTCGACAGGAGGATGTTGTCGACGGCTCCCACACAGAGCAGGTCGTCGGTGTTCATCACGATGGCGTCTTGTGCGATGCCTTTCCATACGCTCAGGTCACCGGTTTCTTTCCAATACATATAAGCGAGCGACGACTTGGTGCCAGCCCCGTCTGCGTGCATGATGTTGCAGTAGTCGGGGTCGCCGCCCAGAATATCGGGTATGATTTTGCAGAAGGCCTGTGGAAAGAGGCCCTTGTCTATGTTTTTGATGGCGTTGTGCACGTCTTCCTTAGCGGCGCTGACGCCACGCATCATGTATCGGTTGTTCATGGTTGATGGATGTGTTAATGGTGATTATTCTTTGCTGTTCCAAAACTCCCAACTGGCGAAGGCTTGGAGCAACAGCATCTCCAGTCCGTTCTTGACGATGGCTCCGTGAGCCTTTCCCCTTTTCATGAATAAGGTTTCGTCGGGGTTGTATATGAGGTCGTAGAGCAACGTATGCCCGTCCATGGCCTCATAGGGTAGGTTGGGACATTCGTCGGCGTGCGGGTACATGCCGATGGGCGTGCAGTTTACGATCACATTGTATTCCTTAATGGTTTCTGGCGTGATTTTGCTGTATTGTGTTGTTCCTGGCTTTTCGGTTCGGCTCACCTTCAAGGTTTCCAGTCCGAGCTTTCTCAGGCCATACTCGATGGCTTTCGACGCTCCGCCTGTTCCCAGCACGAGCGCCTTCTTGTGGAATCGCTCAAGCAGCGGCTCGATGCTTTGGGTGAATCCGATGACGTCGCTGTTGAATCCCTTTAGGATGGTTTTGCTTCCCTTGTGCGTCACCCTGATGACGTTTACCGCCCCTATCTCCCTTGCGTCTTTGCTTAGCGCATCGAGAAACCCTATCACCTTTTCTTTATAGGGAATGGTGACGTTAAGCCCTCGCAGGTTGGGGTTTGAGTCAAGGATTTCAGGCAATCCGTCGATCGACGGAATCTCAAAATTCTCGTAGGTGGCGTTGATGCCCTCGTTTTCAAACTTCTCGTTGAAGTATCCGATGGAGAACGAGTGGCCCAAGGGGTAGCCGATTAAACCGTATTTGTCCATAGTCAGAATTATTTTTGAGCACAATACATGGTGCAGATGCCAAAGGTCAATCTTCGGAACGAAGCTTGTGAGAAGCCTGCCTTCTTGAGTATTCCCACCATTTGTTCTCCTTGTGGGAATGCCTCAATGGATGCAGTGAGGTATTGGTATGCTCCCTTGTCTTTCGAGATCAGTTTTCCGTAGACGGGGAGGATGGTGTGCGAATATATCTTGAAGAGCTGCTTCATGGGGAACGACACGGGTGTGGTGAGCTCCACCAGGCTCAGCTGCCCTCCGGGCTTCATCACTCGGCAAATCTCCGCCAATCCCTTGTCGAGGTCTTGGAAGTTGCGTATGCCGAAGGCCGATGTGGCGGCGTCGAACGTGTTGTCGGGGAACGACATGGCCAAGCAGTCTTCCTTCCTCATTTCGACCTTTCCCTCCAGATGTGCGTGCTTCACCTTCTCCCTTGCCACTTTCAGCATACCCTCGGATATGTCGATGCCGACGATCTTTTCGGGGCAGAGCGCTTGGGCTGCCAAGATGGCGAAGTCGCCCGTTCCGGTGGCTATGTCGAGTATGCGCTTGGGTTTTCCGGGCGCCAACTGTCTGATGGCGCTTCTTCTCCATCCCTTGTCGATGTTCCACGATAGGCGGTGGTTGAGCGTGTCGTAGGTGGGGGCGATGTTGTCGAACATCTCCTCCACCAATTTTTCCTTAGCGCCCTGCTTTCCGTAGGGCTTTATCTCTTCTTGCTTGTACATTCGTGCTTATTGTCTCGAAGCCAGGTATTCGCTGACGTTCTTCTCGATGCGTGCGGCGATGTCGCCCTCCTCGGCAGCTTGGTCAAACTTCTCGCCCGTGATATGCTCGTAGAGCTCCACGTATCTGTCTGACACCTGCTGGGCGTACTCGTCGGTGATCTCTGGCATTTTCTCTCCGGGCTGGTTCATGAAGCCACGCTCGATAAGCCATTGGCGCACAAACTCCTTCGACAGCTGGCGCTGGGGCAGCCCCTTCTCCAGTTTCTCCTCGTAGCCGTCTGCGTAGAAGTAGCGGCTTGAGTCGGGCGTGTGGATCTCGTCGATGAGGTAGATCTGTCCGTTGCGTTTTCCAAACTCGTACTTGGTGTCAACGAGGATGAGTCCGCGCTTGGCGGCGATCTCCTGACCGCGTGCGAAGAGCTTGCGTGTCCAGTCCTCAATGACGGCATAGTCCTCTGCCGACACGATGCCCTGCTCGATGATCTCCTCGCGTGAGATGTTCATGTCGTGGCCCTCGTCGGCCTTGGTTGTGGGAGTGATGATGGGCTCTGGGAAGCGCTCGTTCTCGCGCATTCCGTCGGGCAGCTTCACGCCGCAGAGCTCGCGGCATCCGTCCTTATAGGCTCTCCATGCCGAGCCGGTGAGGATGGAGCGAATGATCATCTCCACGCGGAATCCCTCGCACTTGAGGCCCACGGTCACCATGGGGTCGGGTGTAGCCTGCTTCCAGTTGGGGCAGATGTCGCTTGTTGAGTCGAGGAACTTTGCGGCAATCTGGTTGAGCACTTGTCCCTTGAAGGGGATGCCCTTTGGCAACACAACGTCGAATGCGGAGATGCGGTCGGTGGCCACCATCACGATGAGGTCGTCGTTGATGTCGTAAACGTCGCGCACTTTTCCGTGGTAAACACTCTTCTGTCCATCAAAATGGAAATCGGTACTAGTTAATGCCTTCATGATAAATTATTTATAATCTTTAAATCCTTGTGTCTGCGTTTGTTTCCTGCGTGCTTCTGTGGTGCGAGCCGCTGGTGGCCTTGCTGTCGGCCTGCTTGTCGTAGTCGGCGTAGGCGTCTACGATGCGTGTCACCAACTTGTGGCGCACAATGTCCTTTTGCGTTAGGTTGACCACCGATATGCCCTCTATGTCCGAGAGAATTTCGAGCGCCTCTTTCAGTCCGCTCTTCTGTCCTCTGGGCAGGTCGATCTGTGTCATGTCGCCTGTGATGATCATCTTCGTGTTCCATCCCATGCGCGTGAGGAACATCCTGATTTGTGCGGGCGTGGTGTTCTGTGCCTCGTCGAGGATGACAATGGCATCGCTGAGCGTTCGTCCGCGCATGAAAGCGAGGGGTGCGATCTGTATGACGTGCTTGTCCATCATGTCTTGCAGCCGGCTTGCCGGCAGCATGTCCTCCAGGGCGTCGTAGAGCGGTTGGAGGTAGGGGTCTATCTTGTCCTTCATGTCGCCGGGCAGGAATCCCAGTTTCTCGCCGGCCTCTACTGCGGGTCGGCTCAGTATGATTTTCTTCACCGCTTTTTCCTTCAGGGCCTTTACGGCGAGGGCAATGCTCAGGTAGGTCTTTCCCGATCCAGCTGGTCCCACGGCGAATGTCATGTCGTTCTTGTTGAACGCGTCGATGAGTCGCTGCTGGTTCTCCGACCGGCTTTTGATGGGCCTTCCGCTTACGCTATAAACCAGTACGCCCTTGACGCTATCGGCCTTTGTGGGTTGTCCTTTTATGATGTCGAGGATATCTTCGTCGTTGATGGTGTTGTATTTCACCACGTGTCGGCGCATGGCTTCGAGATCCATCTCCACCTTGGCCATCTCGTCCTCGTCGCCCAGCACGCGAATCACGTTGTCGCGAGCTACGATGCGCAATTTGGGGTAGAGCGACTTAACCATTTGGAGGTGACCATTGTTGACGCCGTAAAACACAACGGGGTCGATGTCCTCAAGTACTATATGTTTCTCTGTCAATACCTTAGTTCTTTTTGTTGTGTATAATATGTTGCAAAATTACGATAAATATGTGAGATATCATTCTAAAAATATAAAAATTAAGTGTTCGGAACGAATATTTTATAAGCCTTTGTTTTGCCATTTTTCCTATTTGTGCTAATTTTGCAGGTGAAATGAAAATTAGCAAATCAAGATACATCCTTTCTTTTTTGGGCGCCACCTGTGTGTTGGCGTTGGTGCGTTGTGCTTTTCCGTCGGTGGCTAACGATTTGTCGCACGATGCGCCGAGCCCATCGGTTGCCGATTCGTGCGAGGCTCAAGTGGCAGACGGAAAAGTGGCGAATGGCGTTTCGTCCGATAGCATTCAATCGGTTGATGCGCAATGTGTTGATGATTATTGTTTGAGCGATTCTGCAAAGCTTCGCTCGCGCTTCTTCAAGGCCGACGGAACGCTTGCCAAGAACCGCATTTTTAGTGTGCCGGGGTTCCAGGTGTCGTTTCCCGACCAGAACGATGTGCAGCTTGAGGCCGCCCAGAAGCATGGTGTGAAACCGGTGGTCGACCGCGAGGACGCCGAGAACCGCAAGTCGGAACTGGTCTTTGTAGGCGGCAACATGTATTTCTATGTGGATCGGTTGCGCAATAGCATTCCTTATTTGGTGCCGCGCGCGTCGGTGTTGTTGCAAGACATCGGCCAGGCTTTCTTCGACAGTTTGCAGATGAAAGGTGTTCCGTTGCATAAGCTGATTGTTACCAGCGTGCTTCGTTCGAAGGCCGATGTGGAGACGCTTCGGGGTCGCAATGGCAATGCCACGCAAAACAGTTGCCACCTGTATGGCACCACGTTTGATGTGTGCTACAACCGTTACAAGACGGTTGAGGCTCCTGGTGAGCAGCGCCGTGCGGTTCGCAACGACACGTTGAAATGGGTGTTGTCTGAGGTGTTGCGCGATATGCGCGAGAAGGGCCGTTGCTACGTTAAGTATGAGGTGAAGCAAGGCTGCTTCCATATCACGGTCCGGTGACGCCGTGGGGATAGGGGCTTTTCCGCCCTTATCTCATCTTATACTCCTCGCTCTTTCCCAACGGCGTACCCTCGTTGTCGAATTGGTGGTCGCGTATCATCCAATGTTGTTGGCTTTGTGCTGCCGATGGGTAGATGCATCTTGAGGCACGCTTGATGGTAATCCTGTTGTGTTTATGGGAGATGGAGAATCCCTCGCCTATAAACTTCGTTTTCCTTGTTTTCGAATCATACATCCACAGCTCCTGTCCGTTTTCGAGATAGGAGGGTACCATCCCCTTTTTGTCGATGGCAATGAAGAATGTGTTTTTGTCATCGCTCATCCAAGTGGCAATGATGGAAGCGTAGGGGCGTGAGGAAAACGTCACCTCCTCGCGTCGGTTGGTCCTCACGTCGTAGCGCAGGAGCCTGTCGCGCAAGGTGTAGTAGAGGCAATGGCGTCGGTTGTCGGTGTATTTTGCAACGATCTGTGCCTGTCCTGGCAACCTCTTGGCCACGGCTTTTACGCGGTTGGCGATGGGTGTCTGCGCCATGGTTCCCATGGAACAGAGTAGGGCGATGAAGAAAGGGTACTGTCTTTTCAAAACACAAATGGGTGAGAAGGTTGGGTTCTTGCTATATTTCCCCTCATCAAACACGATTCTGCGTAGGATGCTCATGCCCGAATGGGGCTTGAAAATCCTAATCTTGGATTTGCCTTGAACGCCAATGTCGGATTTCTGCTTGAATCCCAATGTTGGATTCCTGCTTGAATCTTGGGGTTGGATTTTGGGGTTAAATAAAACCCTGCTGGGGTTGTAGAATCTTCCCCAGCAGGTGTTGTCTTGTTCAGGCGTATGCGTCTTTGCTTGGATTAGTAGGCAAACAACGGATAGTCCTTCATGGTCTCGTTCACTTTCTCTCTTACGCGCTTGATGACCTGCTCGTTCTCGGGGTCGGCCAGCACCTCGTCGATGAGGCTTGCTACGAGATGCATGAGGTCTTCCGTGGCGCCACGTGTTGTCATGGCTGCTGTGCCGAGGCGGATGCCAGAGGTCTGGAATGCGCTACGCTCGTCGTAAGGAACCTTGTTCTTGTTCACGGTGATGTCGGCTGCCACGAGGGCGTTCTCGGCCACCTTGCCCGTGAGCTCGGGATACTTGGGGCGCAGGTCGAGCAGCATGGAGTGGTTGTCGGTACCACCGCTCACAATGTCGTAACCTCTGTCGATGAGGTCTTGTGCCAATACGGCAGCGTTCTTCTTCACCTGTGTGGCGTAGTCGACCCACGACGGCTGCAGGTTCTCGCCGAAAGCCACGGCCTTGGCGGCGATGACGTGCTCCAACGGTCCACCCTGGTTTCCAGGGAATACGGCGCTGTTGAGCAGCATGCTCATAGGCTTGACCACGCCCTTCTTAGTGGTCAGGCCCCATGGGTTGTCGAAGTCCTTACCCATCAGGATGACGCCACCGCGCGGACCGCGTAGCGTCTTGTGGGTGGTGGTGGTTACGATATGTGCATATTTCACGGGGTTCTTGAGCAATCCGGCGGCGATGAGACCTGCGGGGTGAGCCATGTCGACCATGAAGATGGCTCCCACCTCGTCGGCGATCTTGCGCATGCGCTCGTAGTCCCACTCGCGGCTGTAGGCCGATCCGCCACCGATGATGAGCTTAGGCTTGTTCTCCAGGGCGAGGCGTTCCATCTCGTCGTAGTCCACGCGGCCCGTCTCGCGGTTCAGCGTGTAGCCCACCTGATGATAGAGTATACCTGATGTGTTGACGCTACTTCCGTGTGAGAGGTGGCCGCCCTGGTCGAGGTCGAGACCCATGAAGGTGTCGCCTGGCTTCAAAACGGCGAGCAGCACGGCCTGGTTGGCCTGTGCGCCAGAGTGGGGCTGCACGTTGGCATACTCGGCGTCGAACACCTTCTTGATGCGTTCGATGGCGAGTGTCTCCACTTGGTCTACGATCTGGCATCCGCCATAGTAGCGCTTTCCAGGATAACCCTCGGCGTACTTGTTTGTGAGGTAGCTGCCCATGGCAGCCATCACCTGGTCGCTCACGAAGTTTTCTGACGCAATTAATTCCATGCCTCTAAGCTGGCGCTGGTGCTCTTGCTCAATGAGGCTGAAAATTTCTGTGTCTCTTTCCATTGGTAATGATTTTGGGGTTAATAATGAGTTTTAATGATTGCTATTCTGCTTGTTCACACGAGGGTTCACACCAGTTCCACCTTGTTCATGTCCTGCTCCTTGTCGCAATAGTGGCATTTGAGTATGCCCTTGCTTTTGTCGACAATGGTGAAGAAGGTCGACATGGGCTCATTGTTTGTGATGCACTTGGGGTTGTTGCATTTCACAATTCCGTGTAGCTCGTCGGGGGTGTCGATGGTTCGCTTGTCCACCACCTCGTAGTTTTTGATGACGTTGAGCACGATCTTTGGCGCGATGACCGATAGCTGGTTGATTTCCTCGTCGGTGAAATATTTGTTGGCGATTTTGATGATTCCTTTCTTTCCGATCTTCTTCGACGGCAGGTTGTATCCGATGGTTATTTGCGCGTCGAGGTGGTCGAGGTCGAGCAAGCGTGCCACTTGGTAGGTTTTCTCGGCGGGTATGTGGTCGATGACGGTTCCGTTCTCGATGGCCGCCACCTGCAATTCTTTCTTTCCCATGATGTTTTCGTTTTTTACGTTGGTGCTCATTGTTTTCACTCGCCGATGATGGTTGTGTCGTTCTTCACGTCGTCCAGGCTGATTCCCAGGCAGTAGCAGAAGAGCGCTTCGCGTGCGAACAGTCCGTTCTTGGCTTGCTGGATGTAGTAGGCGTGGGGGTTGTCGTCCACGTCGTAGGCTATCTCGTTCACGCGTGGCAGCGGGTGCAATATCTTCATGTTGGGCTTTGCGTTGGCCAGCATGTTGTTGCGCAGGATATACACGTTCTTCACTCGCTCATATTCCATGAGGTCGGAGAAGCGCTCTTTCTGCACACGTGTCATGTACAGGATGTCGGCGTTGGCAATCACTTCCTCGTCGAAGGCTGTGTGCTCGTGGTATTCTATGCCGTGCTTGTCGCAATAGAGCTTATACTCGTCGGGCATGGCGAGCTCCTTGGGCGCTATGAAATGGAAGGTGGGGTGGAAGTGTCGCATGGCCATGATGAGCGAGTGTACGGTTCGTCCGTACTTGAGGTCGCCCACGAGGTAGATGTTCAGGTTTTCCAATGTGCCCTGTGTCTTGTAGATCGAGTAGAGGTCGAGCATGCATTGCGATGGGTGCATGTGTGCTCCGTCGCCTGCGTTGATGATGGGCACGGGCGCCACCTCGCTGGCGTATTGTGCCGCACCCTCGATGAAGTGGCGCATCACGATCACGTCGGCGTAGTTGCTCACCATGAGGATGGTGTCTTTCAGGGTCTCTCCCTTGGTGGTGCTTGATGTCTTGGCGTCGGCGAAGCCTATGACTCTTGCGCCAAGGCGATTGGCTGCTGTTTGGAAACTGAGTTGTGTTCGAGTGGATGGCTCGAAGAAGAGTGTGGCCACAACCTTGCCATTCAGAATTTCTCTGTTAGGGTGCTTTTCAAATTCTTGCGCCATTCCAAGCAAATACTCTATTTTCTCCTTGGAGAGGTCAGCAATGGTCACAAAGTCATGTTTTTCCATTTTGTCTTAATTGATGGTTGCGTTTTCGACTGCTAAGTTAATTATATTTTTTCATTTGTGCATGAGTTTTTGAAGAAAAATTGTATTTTTGCAAAAATAATGTGATTTTCCAAGATGAGAAAGAAGTTCATTCATATATTATGGTTAGTGCTGGGGCTGTTGGTGGGCACCACCACCTTGTTGTTTTTCCTCATTTGGTTTGGGGTGGTGGGCTATTCGCCCGACATTGAGAACCTGCAGAACCCCATCAGCAAGTCGGCCTCGCTGGTCTATTCGGAGGACGGCAAGGTGCTGGGCACCTACAATGCCGACAAGGCCAACCGCATACCGGTGTCGTTCTCCAAGTTGTCGCCCCACCTCGTCCACGCCCTTGTGGCCACCGAGGATGTGAGGTTCTATGAACATTCGGGCATCGATTTCATCGCCCTGGGCCGTGCCATCGTGAAGCGTGGCCTGCTGGGCCATGAGAGCGCGGGTGGTGGTAGCACCATCACGCAGCAGTTGGCCAAGCAGTTGTATTCGGCTCCGGCCAGCTCGAGCGTCGAGCGCATGTTGCAGAAGCCCATAGAGTGGGTGACGGCCATCAAGCTGGAGCGCAATTTCACCAAGGAGGAGATCATTGCGCTATACCTCAACTATTTTGATTTCCTTCATGGCGCCGTGGGCATCAAGACGGCCGCCAACACCTATTTTAATAAGGAGCCCAAGGACCTCACGGTCAACGAGGCGGCCTTGCTCATCGGCCTCTGCAAGAACCCGTCGCTCTTCAATCCCGTACGCTATCCCGAGCGTTGCAAGGAGCGCCGCAATGTGGTGCTGGCGCAGATGGTGAAGGCGGGCTACCTGTCGCAGGCCGAGGGGCGCGAGTATGGCGCGCAGCCCATCGAGCTCCATTTCCACCGGGCCGACCACAAGGATGGTGTGGCGGTGTATTTCCGCGAGTACCTCAGACAGTATATGATGATGGAGCGGCCCGAGCGGAAGAACTATCCCTCGTGGAACTACAGGCAGTTTGTGATCGACTCAATAGCCTTTGCCACAGATCCTTTGTGCGGTTGGTGCAAGAAAAACACGAAGAAGGATGGCACGTTCTACAACATCTATACCGATGGATTGAAGATCCACACCACCATCGACTACAAGATGCAGCAGTATGCCGAGGAGTCGGTCTATGGCCATGTGGCCCGCTACCTCCAACCTATATTTAATAAGGAGAACAAGGCGAAGCCCAACGCGCCATTTACCGAGGACCTCACGCCCGCCCAGGTGAAGCAGATCATGAACCGTGCCGTGAGGCAGAGCGAGCGCTACCGGGTGATGCAGGAGAGCGGCTGCTCGGCCGAGGAGATTGAACGGTCGTTCCGCACGCCTGTCGACATGACGGTGTTTACCTATCATGGCGACATCGACACGGTGATGACACCGCTCGATTCCATACGCTACTACAAGTCGTTCCTCAGGGCCGGCTTCCTCAGCATGGACGCCCACAACGGGCATGTGAAGGCGTATGTGGGCGGCATCGACTTTGAGCATTTCCAGTACGACATGGTTATGGGCGGTCGCCGACAGGTGGGATCGACCATCAAGCCCTTTCTCTATTCGCTCGCCATGGAGAACGGCGCGTCGCCATGCGACAGGGCGCCCAACGTGCAGCAGACCTATATGGTGGGCGGAAAGCCATGGACCCCACGCAACGCCAACCGCAGGCGGTATGGCCAGATGGTGACGCTGAAATGGGGATTGGCGCAATCCAACAACTGGATATCGGCCTATCTCATGAGCCGCCTGAACCCCCGGCAGTTTGTCAACATCCTGCATAAGTTTGGCATCAACAACCCCGACATCTATCCTTCCATGTCGCTCTGCCTTGGTCCCTGCGAGGTGTCGGTGGGCGAGATGGTGAGCGCCTACACCACGTTTGCCAACAATGGCATCCGCATCGCCCCGATGTTTGTTACGAAGATCGAGGACAATGAGGGCAATGTGGTGGCCGAGTTCCAGCCTCGCATGAACGAGGTGATCAGTTCTGCGAGCGCCTACAAGATGCTGGTGGAGCTGATGGCCGTTGTCGACGAGGGAACGGCGGGTCGATTGCGGTTCCGCTACCACATCCCAGGAGAGATTGGCGGCAAGACGGGTACCACCAACCGCAACTCCGACGCGTGGTTCATGGGCTTTACGCCCCAGCTGGTGAGTGGCGTGTGGGTAGGCGGAGAGGACCGCGACATCCACTTCGACAACATGCGCATGGGGCAGGGCGCCACGATGGCGTTGCCCATCTGGGCTTATTTCATGAAGAAGGTCTACCGTGACCAAAGCCTGCCCTACGATTCCACGGCCGTGTTTGATGTGCCCGAGGACTTCAATCCTTGCGGGCACGAGGATATGACCACCGAGCCCAACGAGATCGACGAGGTCTATGAATAACGGGGGGCGACTCTCAATGCCAAGTGCCGGATGCCTGAACGATTCTCAATGCCGGGTGCCCGAATGGCCATTCGGCTGTTCAACATGAGGACGACCTTAAGGCCGAAAAATGGAAACGTGGAAACGCGGAACGCCCTGCGGTGTAATGCGACGTGTGGCTTGCGCCCCCTTTCAGGGCGTAACATGGCGCTTCGGTTTTACCCTGGGCTAAGGAGGGCCGTTTGGGCCTTTCGGCCCCGTTAGGCTTAGCGAAGACGTAGAATTTACTCTGGTTCTTCCGTTAAATGCATAGATGAGATATGGAATGGCTGGAAGGACTGAAAGGAATCGTAGCGATAGAGCAACGCGCCTGTAAGGGCAACAGCCTTCTATTCTATGCTTTTGCTCTTGCTAGGGCGTATGTAAAACCCAATGGCCACCCAGGGTGATGCCCTACCCTTTATACACATCTTTTGTTCTTTGAAATCATTGGAATTCTGTATATTTGTCAGATGAAAAGTTCCCCATTTACGAGTCTGACATTTAACGACAAGCGGATTAGCGCAAGAGCTAATTTGACATTAGCGAAGATGATTGCCACAGGCAACTCCGTCATAAATAGAATTTTTGGTAACTTTGCGGATAAAATTGCTACATACAGAATGTTCAACAATCCCAAGGTTACAATGGAATCTATTGTTAGTGGCTATGCGGACGCTTGCAAGGCGCGAATGGCTGAAAGCCATTGCACACATGTACTCTGTCTTCAAGATACATGTGAGATAAATTATAACGGTCACAATCTCCGCATGCATAAAAAGGGGAAAACTCCAGGCTGTGTCTCTAATGGTGAGACAGGCTGTTTCCTCCATCCTACACTTGCGGTTGATCCGGAGACCTTTACTCCTTATGGCTTCACTCATATACATTTGTGGAACCGTGAAGAGGGAAATCCCGGATGCCGTGAGCGCAAATACAAGAAACTGCCGGCGGAGTTGAAAGAATCATACCGTTGGAGCGAATCCATAGACAAGACCGCAGACCTTATAGGAGAAGACGTATTGATAACAATGCTTAGTGACCGCGAGTCAGATGTTTATGAGGTGTTAAAGCGTGGCAAAAACAACGTCAAGCTAATCGTGCGCTCAAACCAAGACCGTCGTATAAAAGGCTCAGAATGTAGGTTGCATGAATTTATGTTATCCGTTTCACCGTCCGGTCAGTACGAATTTCACCTTCCTGCCTCACACGGGCGCAAGGCCAGAACGGCAAAGATGGAAGTGCGTTTCGCGGAAGTTTGTTTGGAGCGTCCAGCAGGCAGTCCGAAATCGGCAGATGCCAATATTGTATACAATTGCATAAAGGTGTCTGAGGCTCAGGGAACCGTACCTGAAAGAGAAGATCCCATAGAATGGGTGCTTCTGACAAATCATGAAGTCTCGAATGTGGAACAGGCTCTACAGTGCGTCTCTTGGTACAGATGCCGCTGGTTTATAGAGGAATTGTTCAGACTGCTGAAGAAGAAAGGATTCATGATAGAGGACATACAGCTTGAGGATACAACGAGTGTAGAGAAGAACATCCTCTTTTCTGCATATGCCGCATTGTATTGCATTTCTCTGAAACACGCTTTTGACCTTGCGGACAAATACCAAGCCGTGCCTGCCTCAATAATGTTTAGTAAAAACGATATTGAGGCGGCAAAACTCTTGTCTACCATGGTGAATGGCAGAACATTGAAGCAGAAGAATCCTTTCAAAGAAGGCTCACTGCCATGGATAGCATGGATTGTTGCAAGACTCGGAGCATGGTCAGGCTACAGCAGCCAATCACGTCCAGGATATACAACTTTCAAAACAGGACTTGACAATTTCTTCTGCAAATGTGAGATGTTGAGAATTGTCAAAGATGTGTATAAAGGGTAGGGCGTTGCCCTCGGGTGCATAGAGGTCGAGCAGGGCCACGTGTGCATCGGTGGCGGTGATGGTTCCCTCGGTGATGCTATAAGTCACATCGGCCTTGTTGGCCAGCACGAGGTAATAGTTCTCCTTGCCGTCGACACCTGATGCCGAGGCGGGATAATAGGCGCCGAGCACCACATTGCTGAGTGTTTGCGGGGTGGTGTCTACAGCCTTCAGGGGCAGGCCGAAGGCGCGCTTCTTGACGAGCGACAGGGAGGTGCGTTTCTTGACGAGCTGCTGTGCGGTGGCGGGCAAGCAGGCCACAGCCACGAGAAGCGTAATGATGAGTAGAGATTTCTTCATAAATAAATGGTTTTGTGGAAGGCTACGCTTGGCGTAACGTCTTACTTTCTAATAACTTTAAAGGAGCGGTCGTTCTCCAGGCGGAGCACGTAGACACCCGGCTTACACTCGGCGAGGCTCACCGTAACGGCACCGTTGGCGGTGGGGCGCGTGGTGAGGAGCTGACCGTCGAGGCTGTAGAGCTGGGCCACGCGGGCCTTGGTGCCCGTCACACGCACGTGGGTGTTGTCGGTGTAGGTCAGCGTGAAGTTGGCCTTCTCCAGTTTCTCAACGCCCAAGGTCACGGTGTCGACCTTCTCAAAATGATACTCGGTCACGTCCGACAGGTTGTAGTCGGTGTTGACACTGGCTGAGGTTACCGTAAACTTGCCGTCGGCCAACGTAAGGTGGGATGGTCGTCGAGCACAAAGAGTTCGGTGGTTTCATCAGCCATCTTCAGTACAAGCACGTCAATGACTTTGTAGCCGTCGGCTGCACGTGCAACCATCGGCGCCATCATCATCAATCCGAGCAGTACTTGCAGGATTCTGATTCTCATAAATGATGCTGTAATTTTGATATTAACGTATGATTTTTGTGAGTGAATACTGGCTTGCGTAGGATGGGGCACCCTCACCGGTGCCACCATAACCTTTACTATGAGAGCGCCCTGATAGCTCCGAGGGTGTCTCGTATGTGTATCCTGAAAAACGAAACTCTCGATAATGATCTCCGAAGAAATCTTTCTTGAAATCTTGTAATTGCGTTTAATATGCACGCAAAAGTAATACATTTGAATGAATATCGAAAACTTTTAAGTTGTTTTTTTGTATCAAAATGCGGTTTTGGCTTTCGTTTCACAATTAACAGACGTATTTTATTTACGAACCAACATAAATAATGTGTTTTAAGGTACGGTTTTTCGTTCGGCTTCACTTAGGATTTCTTTTCCCTCTTGTCGCACCCTCGCACGCTCGCTACGCACCCTCTCCACCTTCTCTATGTATTCTTGACCTCTCATGGACAGACAAGAAGGAGTGTGCCTCCGGTCAGCGCCACGCCTTATTATGTAGTCATCCCATGCCAGTGGGGAATTGGGGAAATGGACATTCCCCACCTTTTTGGGGAATTTTTCCACACTCGTTCCACACTTTCCCCAACGCTTGATATGCGTGCCAAAATATGCAACCCGTTGATAACCAGTATTTTGAAATATTTCTTCCGAGTTTGGCACGCAGCTTGCATTATGTTAAGCGAACACAGTTCACAAACGGTGACACAGTTCACCAAACAACAGTCAACAATAATAAAACAATTAAAAAATAACGATTATGAAAAAGATGTTTTTCGCAGTAGCAGCTGCATTTGTGATGGTTTCAGTGAGCAACGTTTTCGCTAACGGTAGCGCCCAGATGGACAACGCCGGCATGGCTCAGGTGAACGACACGGTCGACACCACCGTTGTAGCCCCCGCTGCTCCCGCCGATAGCACCGAGGCCCCTTCCGACAGCGCGGCCCAGCCCGTAGGTCCTGTCAACCCTGAGGCCAGCATGGCCGTAGCCCCCACGGCCCCCGCCGACACGGTGGTAACGCCCGCCACTCCTGAGGAGCCCGCCACCCCCGCTACACCGGCTGCCCCTGCCGACAGCACCGCCAAGCCGGTAGCCGACTCGACCAACGTGGCCTAATACACATAATGAAGATTTGAGAAAGCATGATTAAGTCCCTACGTAGACTCAGTCCAAATTGGTCATTAGACCGAAAAATCTGAGAAGACAGTGATGTTTGGTTTCTTTTCAACCCTTGTCAGCGTTTCTTCCGGCATCTTGCTTCCATTCGCGTTTCGCCATAGCCCGCTATGCCTTCAACGCTCATGTAGCAACCTGCTCGAAACAAACACTAACAAGAATTGAAATCTAACGACTGATTTGGATTGAAATAGGTGATAGTTAAGTAAGTTAAAAAGTTGATTCAGGTTTCAGAGGCCCCGTCTGCGATGGTTCGTAGCGGGGTTTTTTCATTTCAATGTTTGCCCAAACGAATGAATTGGCGTAATTTTGCAGAAACAATCATAGCATCATGAAAACGAGTGTTCCCATCAAGGTGGCCATAGGCTATGCCATTATCATCGCCATCTTCACCATGGCCGCATGGATGGTCTATGCCAATACGCGAACCTTCATGCGCATTAACCAAACCGAACGGGCGTTTATGCAACGGCGCGACGTCATCGACAGTTTGGTGTATAGTTTCATGCAGATGAACAACAAGGAGCGCGCCATCAGTTTGGGCGACACCGACCAGTGGGACGATTTCGACCGCTCGCTTCACCGCACCATAGCCCTTTCCGAGCGATTGCAAGAGGTGCTTGCCGACTCTACGCAAGACCAGAAGATCGATTCGCTACAACTCCTGCTGCGCATGAAACGCGAGAACACGCTTCTCATCATGCAACTCATGGCCCAAAACGAGGGCAACCGCTTCCTGGCCGAAAAGGTGAACAGTTTGCACAAGGGCGCCGACTCGGTGATGATCCATCCCAAGGCGGCAGAGGTGAAAGACAACAAGGTGACGGTTTACGAGGTGGTGAAGAGCCGAAAGGGATTCTTCGCCCGACTGGCCGACGCCTTCAAGCGACAACATGCCGACACGGTGAGCGTGAAGCACAACCACACCCAGGAGAACGACACTACCAAACAAAGCATCGATATAGCGCACGATGTGGCCAATGTGCTTTCTGACATAGCCCAGAAAGACGACCTGCAGAAGCGGCAGCGCCGCCAGAGACTGGCGGCACGCGAACGCCAACAGCAGCTTGTGAGCATACAGATTGCCGACCAAACCGAACAATTGCTGCGCGACATTCGCAGCGATGAGCACAACGCCAAGGAGGCAGCGTTTGAGCACGACATAGATGCGCGACACGCCGTCATGGCCAAGGTTGTGCTGCTGGCCTTGGTGTCGCTCCTATCGGCCTTGGTGCTGGTCTACTTCGTTTGGCGCGATGTGAAACGCGAGCAGCGCGACCGCCAACGGCTCAAGGCGGCCAAGGACGAAACCGAACGGCTCATGGCGCAGCGCGAACGACTGATGCTCGCCATCACCCACGACATCAAGGCGCCCGCCGCCTCGATCTCAGGATTCATCCAACTGCTTGACGAGCGCATGCGTGGCGATGCCAAGGCGGCCTCCTATGTGCAAAACATCGGTCAGTCGGCCACCCATCTGCTCCACCTCGTCACCGCCCTGCTCGATTACCATCGGCTGGAGAGCGGCAACGTGGAGACGCATCCCGTGACCTTTAGCGCAGCCCGCCTTGTGAGCGAATGTGCCGACAGCATACGCCCGCAAGCCGAGGCCAAGGGCCTGCGGGTGGTGTGCCACGTGGAGGGATGCACCCAGGAGTGGTTGCGTGGCGACGCCTTCCGCATCAAGCAGATCGTTGACAATCTGGTGAGCAACGCCTTTAAGTACACCGCCGAGGGCAGCATCACCATCAAGGCGGCCACAAGCAGCGATCGCCTCACCATCTCGGTGACCGACACGGGGTTGGGCATGACCGAGGAGGAGACGCGCCGGGTGTTTAACGCCTTCGCCCGGCTCACCGAGGCGCAGGGCATTGAGGGTGTGGGACTGGGCCTCTCCATCGTGAAGGAACTGACCTCCTTGCTCCATGGCGACATTCAGGTGACATCGCAAAAGGGCAAGGGCACCACCTTCCGACTGACGCTCCCCATAGAGCCTGTGGCCCATGGCGATGCGCCTTCCGTGTCCCCCAGTGTGCCGTCGGCCGGTTCGTCGTTGCCCGACAGCCATGCCAAGGACACGCCCGCCGTTCCTTCACACCTTCTCATCCTCGACGACGACAAGCTGCAACGGCAGTTGGTGGCCGAAATGGTGGACCGCTTGTCGCCCACCGGTTGGCGCGTCACCGCTTATCGCTATGTGGCTGAGGCCATTCAGCAGATACGGCAGGCCCCCCGCCGTGTGTCTCATCGACATCGAGATGCCCGAGATGAACGGCATGCAGGTGGCGCGTCTCATTGGCCGGAAGCCCGGCATGCGCCTCATTGCCATGACCGCCCACGACGCCAGCATCATGCCCCGACTTAAGGAGGCAGGGTTCGACGCTTGCCTGTTCAAGCCCATCAGGATGGAGCAGTTGGCCAAGGAACTGAATGTTCCTGTTCCCACCGACCTACAGCAGGCCGCTAAGCCGTCATCCCCGTCCTACGACCTCTCGCCCCTCACGGCCTTCGCCTCGGGCGACGAGGAAGCCGAGCGCGAGATATTGGGAAGCTTTAAGCACGAGTTGGATGCCTATCTCGGCATCCTGGAGGAGGCCCTGGCCACGCTCAACCGCAAGCAAGCCGCCCACGTGGGTCACAAGGCGTTGCCTGTGTTGACGCTGATTGGCGCCCAGTGTGTGCCGCAGTTGCAGGCGTTGTCGCCCGAACATATCAACGAATTGGCAGATGAGGAAATGAAAAACGCCATTCACTCCATCATCGAAGACATGAGGCGAATGGCGAAACAGGTAGGCGACGTGTGCTGATCGTTACAACCACGCCACCACGGTGGGCGTGAGCAGGGCGGTGAAAATGCCGTTGAGGGTGAGGCCCAAACTGGCGTAGGCGCCCACAAACTCGTCGCGCTCCATGGCCACCGAGGTGCCCACGGCATGCGAGGCGGCACCGATCGACAGGCCCTTGGCGGCAGGATTGTGGATGTGGCCCACCGACATGATCTTGAATCCGGCCACACCACCGATCAGTCCGGTGATCACCACGATGGCTGCCGTGAGCGACGGTATGCCGCCCAGTGCCTGCGACACCTCCATGGCGATCGGCGTGGTGACCGACTTGCTGGCCAGCGACGCCACGACGGCGTCGGAAGCGCCCAGCAGGCGGGCCGTGACCACCACACTCACGATGCCCACCATGCAGCCCATCATCTGCGAGGCCAGGATCGGAACGATTTCTTTCTTGATCTGCGACAACTGCAAATAAAGCGGCACACCCAAGGCCACCACGGCGGGTTTCAACCAGAAATCGATGAGCTTGGCGCTCTCGTGATAGGTGTCGTAGGGAATGTGGCACGCCGTGAGAAACAAGATGATGAGTCCGATGGCGAACAATATGGGGTTCAGAAGGATCGATCCCGTCTTGCGTTGCAGCATCTTGCACCCTTGGTAAATGCCGAAGGTAAGCGCAAGCAGAAAGTATTGGTTGGTCAGAATGTCCTTAATCATAATGGTTGTGTTTGTCGGCTATCTTGTCCTTAATCTTATGGGTTATCTTCTTCTCGCCCTTGGCCACCACCTGATGGGTCTGTCCGGTGACGAGCAACACCAAGGCTGTGCTTACCACGGTGGCACCAACGATGGGCACCAGCTCCGCCTTGATGAGGTTGAAATGGAGCATCAGCGCTACGCCAGGCGGCACAAAGAAGAAACCGAGGTTGGCTATCAGAAAATCGGTAAGGCCCCTTACCCATTCCAGTTTGATGACCTTGAGTTTCAACAGCAGGGTAAGCAACAGCATACCGATGATGCTCGAAGGTAGTTTTACGCCTGTGAGTTTGGTCACCAACTCACCAAGCGCCATGCATCCGAAGAGGATGAAACATTGTCTGACCATAATGTCGTTGTTGGTTTTGTTGTCCTGTAAGCAATCTCTTTTGCGCTGCCCTTTGGCAGTGGGTTCATGCTAATTGGGTGCAAAGGTACAAATAATATAAGGAATAGGGCATAAAGGTGATAGAAAAAACAATCGTTTGCATGTAGGGCTGATATGTCACCTATGCAGTTGTCTATAAGTTTGGTGGCTACAAGGAGAGAACAGTGAATGAAGTGGATACCTCACGCATGTGACACTAATAATAAGATAATCAGTCTTTTAAACATCCTATAGGAATTACATACACCCCATCCTCACGTCGTATAGCATACTTTGTTGTACCAGTAAGAATCATCAGAAAGGAGGGAGCTTTCATTTTTGTGGTGTCTATTTTAGAAGCAAGGAGTTTCAGATTCTTCGCCCCTTCTTCTATATTTTTCTCCCCGCCTAATTTTATCTCTATCAGTCCATAACTTCCATTTCTCAAATGCAAGACAGCGTCACACTCCAGTCCTTTACTGTCACGATAATGATAAATCGTGCCTTCCAAAGCATCTGCATATACCCTCAAATCTCTGACGCACATCGACTCAAAGAACAATCCCATTGTACTGAGGTCGTTTATAAGGTCATTGGGGCCGATACCCAATGCAGCAACTCCGATAGAAGGATCAGAGAAATAACGAGTTTCTGAACTTCTTATTGCTGTTTTGCTTCGCAAGTTTGGATTCCAAGCAAGAGAATCTTCTAATACAAATATCTTTTTCAATGCGTCCAAATATGAAGCTATAGTAAGACGGTTTGCAGAAACAGTGTCATTGCTCTCAATATCAGCACAAATAGTATTGACAGATATCTGTGCACATTGATTTCTTGCTATAGAGCGAAGAATTCTTTTTGTTCGCTCTGCGTCGCGACGAACATTGTCAACACGGGATACGTCATTGTTGACAACAGCCTCATAATACCTGTACGCCATGTCCAATGCCACATCTTTATTTATTGTAGTAGCTCTAGGCCAACCTCCACGACAAATCAGCCATGCTATAGAGTCTATATTAAGATTGTTAGTTCCGAAAATATCAACATCGGGCTTAATGAACAAATCATTCAAGCTGACTTCGCCAGTAGATTCCCCAGATTCATAAAGACTCATTGTTCTCATTGTCAGCCATGCAAACCTACCTGTGCCAGAATGGTGTATTTTGTCCGTATCGGCAGGAACGGCAGAGCCAGTAAATATAAACTGACCTTCTTCATCTCTGTGATCAACTTCAAAACGTGCTGCATCCCACAATTGTGGAGCCAGTTGCCATTCGTCAATCAAGCGTGGCGTCGCACCAACAAGCAGTTTCTTAGGAGACAGACTTGCCAATTCTATGTTTTGATCCATATATTCAGGGTCATCCATATATACGACACTTTTAGCCTGTTGTTCGGCTGTTGTGGTTTTGCCACACCATTTTGGCCCTTGTATCAGAACTGCGCCAACTCCCATAAGCCTGCGACTTAACATTTTATCGGCAATACGAGGTCTATATTGTTTCATTTACTTTGTCTATTATGATTACCGAAGCAAAGTTACTAAAAATCCATTGAAAATGAATGGTTTAAAAATATTATTATACCAAATGTCCCAAATTCGTTATACCAAATGTCCCAAATTCGTTATACCAAATGTTCCAAATATCAGGATAACAAAATATAATATATATAGAATATACAAATATCGGTCAAGCAAGGAGCAATCATTCATTGGTTTGCCTTTGCTTGACCGATATTTTATTTTATGAAACCTCAAGGAAGACTATTCCTTATTGGAGTTTCTGATTTAGGGAAGACGGGCTGAATTATCGTGCAAACCGAATGCAATCAAGCTTGCTTGAATTGCTGAGGTG
>ENA-OPML01000032-OPML01000032.1-human-gut-metagenome-genome-assembly--contig:-NODE-32-length-34240-cov-3.799122_pt1 | contig 34240 bp, 19 predicted proteins | sample MGYA00241526_ERZ501749 | MGnify/ENA primary metagenome ERZ501749 (study PRJEB25962, sample SAMEA2042647) | human gut metagenome | biome: human gut; feature: human-associated habitat; material: faeces... | reverse complement strand
CCAGAGCTATTAGATGTGATGCGCACTTCAAATCACTCCAAATGTCGGATGAGCCAAAAAACGGCCGCAAACGGCGCATTTTGGAAACGAATGGCTCCACATTGCACCCTCGCGCCACGACACGGCGGGCCGAATGGGCCGACGCATGGCATGCAAGTAGTGTTCCTCGAAGATGTGTCGGTCGTGCGTTTCGCTTGGCTATTGTATGGTTTTTTGGTCAAAAAGTTGTGTCGGGATTTTGGGCGAAATAGCGCGCGCCATCGCCGTTTTTGCGACCTCGGAGCGACAAAAACCCGACATCCGTTTGCCATTGGGCATCTTTCGGGTTGCGATAGCTAAGCTTTCGAGGCGCGAAAGGTAAGAGATCGAGGTGCGAAAGACCATGTATCGAGGTGCGAAAGATGGCTTTTCGCAGCGTGGAATGTGGGGTGTGGGGTGTTAAACGAAGCGTTCAAAATGTAAAAGATTGAACGTTAGGCGGTTACAAAAACGCGTGAGAATCGCGTATTTGGAGACGAGTTACGGCTCGGCGGAAAAAACTGTGTAGATTGGGGTGTAGTTTGTGAAGATGTTTTCAATGCTGCCGATAAGTCGAAACGTAGTGTTTTCGTTCCGTCGTTCCCCCGACACGTCCATCCCCCGAGCGGCCTGTTTTTGTTCCTTTGTTCTGACAAAACCGCACAATTATGAAAAACAATCGACATCGAAACACAATTTCGCCACCCGTTCTTCGTTATATAGAAGGTAAAGTAGCACTTTGTACCTCCTAATAACCCGCGTCAGGGACGCATAACCTAACATTTTCAATTGCAGAAATTAGTAATTAACCATACAACCATACAATGAAACAGAAACATCTAATTTGGGCAACTGCGGCCGCGTTGACCTTCCTTTTCAGCGCATCGGCCATGGCGCAACCCCGCCACGCCAAGAAGAAAAAGGTGGTGGAAGCGAAGGCTGACGTATGCCCCTTTACCGACAAATGGGTAGAAGACGAGACCAAGTTTGAGGACCGAAAGCAAAAGGCCCACGCCACGTTTGTGCCCTATGCCTCTACGGCCTCAATGCAGCAGGACGACTACTACAAGCGCCCTTGGCTCACGCCCAAGCGCGCCAACTACCTGTTGCTCAACGGGAAATGGAAGTTCCACTACACGGCCGACTGGAAGCAGGGAAAGCCCGAGAAAGACGATTTCTGGGCCGACAACGCCGATGTTTCTTCTTGGAAAGAGCTCCAGGTGCCCCTCAACTGGGAGATGGCCGGATACGATGTGCCCGTTTACAACAACGTGGGCTATCCCTTCGAGAACAAGCCCCCTTTCATCACAGCGTTCAACGACAATTTCGACAAGAACCCCGTGGGCTCCTATCGCCGCAACTTCAACCTGCCTGAGGGTTGGGACGAGGGCAAGCGCGTGTTTCTCCACTTCGACGGTGCCTGCAGCGCCATCGTGGTGTGGGTGAACGGCAAGTATGCCGGCTACTCGCAGGGTGCCAACACCGACGCCGAATTCGACGTGACCCACCTCGTGCGCAAGGGCGCCAACAACGTGTCGGTGCGCGTTTACCGCTGGTGCGACGGTTCTTACCTCGAGGGACAGGACATGTGGCACCTCGGAGGCATCCACCGCGACGTGTATCTCGTGGCCACGCCCAAGACCTTCGTGGCCGACCATTACATCACGTCGGCCCTCAACGCCGACTATGCGTCGGGCAACCTCAAGGTGGACCTCACCCTCGACAACGCAGCCAAGGAACGCTCTGAGAAGACGCTCGAGATAGAGCTCCTCGACCCCCAGGGCAAGCAGGTGGCCAAGCAGGAGGCGCAGGTGGCCATGACCGCCAACGACGCGCAGAAGCAAATAAGCCTCACCCTCGACAACCTCACCGGCCTGAAGGCTTGGTCTACCGAGCAGCCCAACCTCTATACCGTTGTTGTGCGCCAGAAGGCAGCAGGCAAGGAGGAGATGGTGTTCTCCACCAAGTATGGTTTCAGGGATGTGGCCATCAAGGGCAAACTGGTGTACGTCAACGGCAAGCGCGTATTCTTCAAGGGTGTCAACACACAGGACATCCACCCGCTCTATGGCCACGCCATCGACGTGGAGACCATGCTTCGCGACGTGGTGCTGATGAAGCAGGCCAACGTGAACACCGTTCGCACCAGCCACTATCCCCGTCAGGCTAAGATGTATGCCATGTTCGACTATTACGGACTCTACTGCATGAACGAGGCCGACGTGGAGTGCCACAACAACCATTCGCTATCCAACAACCCCACCTGGCGCAACGCTTACGTAGACCGCACGGAGCGCATGGTGCTGAGAGACCGCAACCACCCCAGCGTGGTGTTCTGGTCGCTCGGCAACGAGTCGGGCGGTGGCGACAATTTCCAGGCCACCTACGACAAAGTGAAGGAACTGCTCCCCGGCCGCGACGCGTGGGTCCACTATGAGGGCTATAAGCACGGCGCCAAATACTCCGACTTCGGTTCCGACATGTATCCGAGAATCGAGGTGGTGAAGAAACAGATGGACGGCCTCAACAACAAGCCCTACTTCATCTGCGAGTATGCCCACGCCATGGGTCAAGCGGTGGGTAACCTGCAAGAATACTGGGACCTCATCGAGACGAGCACAGGCATCACCGGAGGCTGCATCTGGGACTGGGTGGACCAGGGCATCTACGACACGCGCCGCATTCGCGAGGGCCTTCCGCTGAAGGATCCCAAGACGGGGCTCCACTATTACACCTCGGGCTACGACTACACCAAGATGAACCACGGCTACAGAGGCTTCCAGGGCGACTTCATGAGCAACGGCATCATCACCCCGGGACGTGAGTGGACCGCCAAGCTCACCGAGGTGAAGTATGTTTACAGAGACGCCAACTTCGAGTCGTTCGCCAACCACACGCTCACCCTGAAGAACAAGCGTGCGTTCACCAACCTGGCCGACGTCTACGACCTCAGCTACGAGGTGCTCCGCAATGGCGTTTCGGTGGAGAAGAGCCAGGTGGCCATCCCATCGGTGCTGCCCGGCAACACCTGCCAAATCAACATTCCCTACACCACCACTGTGGACGGGGAGGCCGAGTATGTCATTACCTTCAGCCTCGTTCTGAAGAAGGCCACATCGTGGGCCAAGCAGGGCTACACCATGGCCCAGCAGCAGTTTAAGCTCTCGGCCGACAACGCCGCGGGCGCATCGGTTGCCGACCCCACCTTCGTGCAGAAAGGGCACGGCCAGCTGCCCACCATCCAGGAGAAGGGCAAGCTCAAGGTGAAGGGCAACACCATCACCGGCAACGATTTCTGCATTGCCTTCGCCGAGGATGGAACCATCGCCCAGTGGACCTATCGCAACACGCAACTCGTGCAGCCCAACGCCGGACCCGACTTCAACGGCTTCCGACGCATAGCCAACGACAACATCAACCTCGGCGCCACAGGTGGTGTGGCCGAGAACGAGAACAAGGAGGAGGGTGCCCTCACCGGCAAGAAGACATTGGTGAGCGCGCCTAAGAAGCAGGGCAAGAACGTGGTGGTGGAAACGGCCGTTACCAACGGCACCGACACCCATCAGATTGCTTACACCATCTATCCCAACGGAACCGTGGACATGAAGGTCACCACCAACAACTCGTCGGCCGAAACCCGACGTATCGGCATCACCATGCAGTTTGCGCCCGGTTTCGAGAACGTTGAGTATTATGCCAAGGGTCCGTGGAGCAACTACATCGACCGCCAGCGCGGATCGCTCCTCGGCCGCTACACCACCACCGTGGATGGCATGTTCGAAGAGCAGAGTGCGCCCCAGACCATGGGCGACCGCCAGGGTTTGCGCCAGCTCACTCTCAGCAACGACGGCACCCAGTTGCAGATTGCCACCGAGGGCATGGTGGCCTTCTCGCTGTCGCATTTCGACGACGCCCAGTTCAACTACGACGTGTTCTATGGCGGCAAGCACCCCTACGACCTGGTGCGTTCCCCGCAGGTCTTCGCCCACTTCGACTTCTGGCAGCGAGGCATCGGAAACCGTAGTTGCGGTGGCGACTCGTGCCTGCCCCAATACATGACGCCTACCGGAGCCCACGCGTTTACCTTGCGCTTCACGCCAATGGCCAAATAAATAGGGAATAACGCTATAACCCCAAGGAAGGATGTTACGTATCGCATGTCGTAACATCCTTCCTCTTTTCGTTGCCGCCCCCCGTTTTTACTTATAAATAAGCGCGAACGATCGGTAGCAAGCGCTATATTAACTACGTTTCTTACATGTTTCTACAGATGAAGAAAGCAGAATGCATAATGTTTCCCGACCTTCACGGACGCGATTTTTGGAAGAAGGCGCTCGCCAACTCCTGCGAGTGGACCGCCAACAGGCTGATATTTCTCGGCGACTATTTCGACCCTTATCCCAATGAGGGCATTGCGCCGACCGACGCCATCCGCAACTGGTGGGAACTGCAGCTAACGCTCCGTCAGCACCCCGACAAGGAGGTGGTCTTTCTGATGGGAAACCACGATGCGCACTATGTGAGCGCTACCTTCCGACGGTTGGCGCAAGGCAGCCGGTTCAGCGCCAGGTGGCGAGCCACGATAAGCGTGTTGCTCGGCAGCGTCGACTTGCAGATTGCGCACGAAACCCGCATCAACGGCAAGCGCATCCTGTTTACCCATGCGGGCCTTACATATCCTTGGTATCTCGCCCACCGCAACATCATTGGCGAGCTCTCGGCCGACAACCTCAATGGGCTCACCAAGCGTGAGGAGGGATGGGAGGCTTTGGCCGACATCAGCGCGTTTCGCGATGGGTGCGAAGCCTATGGCAGCGTGCTGTGGGCCGACCGAGGCGAGTTTACCCACGACGCGTTAGAGGACGTGCCATTCGACCGGCAGATCGTGGGGCACAACCAGTTCTCGGGCAATGAGGCATTGACCCTTGGCACCGTGTCGATCATTGATTGCCATCACCCCTTTGCCTTAACAGCCGACCTCCAACTGGTACGAATCTAATTGTAAGGAATGAATATGACAACAACAATCGACTTATTGAGCGACAAACCGACAAGAAGTTCTTTACCAACCACGCTTCCTTATTCTTCAGGCATGCTAGCAGCATCCTGAAAGACAGCCGCAACTGAAACAGAACAGCATTGACAGCATTGACAACATAGCGTATCAGAAACTCCTTCGCCCGCTTGCGAAGGAGCGCGAGAGGCTCACCACCGAACAGTTTTTCTACGAGAGGAAAGAGATCAATCGCCTGCTGGAACATGGCGACATTACCTGCGACATAATATACAAGTATATCCAACGTAAACGATAGGCAAATGAGGGCGTGCCCAGTTTCCCCAACTGTTGGCACGCCCTCATTCGCTTTGCTTGTCTCTGTGAGCTACTCCAAGCCGTTAAGTATCTCCACGCTGCTTCTTCCCTCGCCTCTCTTCTGCACATGGATTTGCACGGGGATGCGCTCCATCAGTTCCTCTCGGTGGGAGATGATGCCCACCCGTCGGTTCGACTGTCCGGCAATCTCTCGCAGCTTCTCAAGTGTGGCCATCACCGAGTCGAGGCTCTTCTCATCGAGCGTTCCAAAGCCCTCGTCGATGAAGAGGATGTTCACGTTCATGTCGGGACGGTTGAGCGACGAAAGCGCCAACGACAACGCCAGCGAGATCATGAAGCGTTCGCCACCCGAGAACACCGTGATGCTTCGCACCTGGTTCTTGTTGTAGCGGTCGAGCACGAGGATCGACAGCTGCTCGTTCTCCTCGCTGCAGGTTAGGGTGTAGCGGTCGGTAATCTGCTTCAGGTAGATGTTGGCGTTGTTGAGCAAGGGCCTAAGGATGTAGGTCTGAACGAGCGTGCGGAAACGCGATCCGCCAAAGATGCGGTTCAGCTTGTCCCATTTGCCGAAGGTCTCCTTGGCTTCCTTCAGCTTGTTTTCCTTTTCCTCCAACCTGAGCGTGTTGGCCTTGTTCTGCGCAAGTTGGTTTTCCACTATTCCCCGCTGCGAAGCCAAGGCCTGGATGGAAGCGTCGAGCTCGGCTTTGCGTTGTTCCAACGCGTCTTTGGAAGGCATTTCGCCGTTGTTGTCCTCCTTCAGTTTGGCCGTGATCTCTGCCACCCGCCGCCGAGCGGTTCCAAGGGCGTCGTTGGCCGACTTCAGGTCGGCTTGGGTCTTAGTAACCATTTGGCGTAGGGTGGGTATTTCACCCGTTTGGGCAATAAGGCGCAACAGGTGGGCTTCTCCTCGCCCTGTCTGCCGGTAATAGCTGTCGAGCTTGGTGGTGGCCTGACCGATGGTTGCCTCACACTCCTTGAGACGGTCGCTCAGCGATTTCACGGCAGCATGGTTGTCGGCCCATGCCTTGCTGATGTCGGCGCACGCCAACGGCTTGTTCTTGGTGGCCGGCTCCCATCCAGTGATCGCGCCAACCGATTGCTGTAGATTGTGCAGGGTGCCCAACAACTGCGTCGCCTTCTCAATGTCGGTGCGTTGCTTCTTGTCGGCCTCCTGCCGTTGGGCATATTCGTTGGCGTCGGCCGTCAACTGGCGCTTGGCGGCAGCCACATCCTCCGCCCATTGGGGATAGAATGGGGCGAGATCGGCCGATAGCTTGCGGTTCAGTTCATCGATGTCGTTCTTCAAGCCATCGACCGTCGACTTCAGGCGTGCCGTTTCCCTCTCGTTCGCGTTGAGCGCCGCCTCCGCTTCGCCCTTGGCTTTCTCGGCCCCCGCTTTCTTCGCATCAAGCGTCTTCTTGTCTGCCAACAGGCGGTTGATTTGGCGCTGCAACGATTCGGCTTCTTTCTGCGCGTCCTCCAACTGGGCGATGATGCGCCTTAACGCATCGGCCGATTTCGCGACCTGCGCACCCAAGGTGTCGTCGACGGTGAGGCTTGCCGTCGCCGCCATGCTTTGGAGCTGCTGCTGGATGGCTTCCAGGTTCTTCTGCTCCCTTGCAAAAGTTTTCTCACGGGTGTCAAGCTTGCCCTTCAACGTGTCGTAGGCCGACTTCGCCCCATTCCATCTCTGCTGGGCAAGGGCGAGGTGGGCAGCGGCTTCCTTCTCTTTCGCCTGAAGAGGCGAGAGGATGTTTTCAAACTCCTCGTCGACCAGCAGGTGGTCGATGCCCTGGCCACAGAGCGGACAGGTTGAGGCATGCTCGGCGCGCAGGCGCTTGCGGAGCTCCCTCAACTGTTCGTCCACACCCATCTTCATGGTCGTCAGCAACGCCTTGGCTGCATCAGCCTCTTGGGTGGCTTGGACGTAGTTGGCGTGCGTAGCCTCGACGTTGGCGGCCAGCGTTCCGAGCGCCTTTTGGTCCGAATCGATGGCTGCCTTCAGCTCCATCTGCTTCTCTTGGGCCTCGGCCCTACTCTTAAGGCGCTGCTCCAGCAAGTCTAAGTGGGTCTTGCGTTGGTTGGCGTCCTTCAGGTCGGCATTGACCTTGCCTGGCGCGAGCGCCTCTTGCTTCTTCACAAGGCCGTCGATCTCCTGCTGCTTGTTGTCCACGGCCCCTTCGGCCTGCTTGAGCGCTTCCACAGCTTTCGAGAGGTTACCCTCCAGTGCCTTGGCCTTGTTGGCCTGCTCAGCGAGACGCGCCGACTCTTTTTCCAGGTTAGTCCGCTTGTCTTCCAACTGGTCGATTTGGTCGGCCACCACACCCGCCTTGCCGTAAATGTCCACGCGGTCTTGACGGTCGGCAAGCCATTGCTTGAGGGCACGATGGGCACTCCGCTGCTCATCGAGCTGTTCCTTGCGATACACCAAATCGGCCGACAGCGCTTCGAACCGCTCTTTCGCCTCTGCCAATGCCTTCTCTGCCAAGCCCTTGTTCTTTTCCGCCAAGAGCTTGTCGGCCAACAGCTTGCGCTCAGCGTCGGTGTCGTCCCAATCGTTTACCCAAGCCACTTGTCGCTTGAAATCGTCGCTCTCCATGACGCGTTCAAGGTCCTCTTTGCGCATCTCTTCCTTTTTTGCGTCATGCTCTTTGTTTTGCAGTTCAACCACGAGCGTAAGCCTTTGAGCGTTCTTGTCGCTCTCGCGCTGCTTGTCGTTTAGCGAGGCGGCCTTCTCTTTTAGGGCGCGCTCCAACGCCTCCACATCGGCGGCACTGAGGGCGTGCTCCTTCTCCGTGTCAAGTTCCTTCTGGGCGAGGTCACACTGCTGCTTGGCCCTGTCGTAAAGGTTCTTGATGGCCTGGCCGTAGACGGAGAACTTCTCGGTGTTGGTGAGTTGCTCAAGGATGGCCTCGCGCTGCTCCTTGGTTCCCGTGAGGAATGTGTCGAACTGCCCCTGCGCCAACATGGCCATGCGGCCAAACTGCTCGAACGACAATCCGATGGCGTCCAAGAGCGGTTGGCCAGTCTTGGCCTCCACTTTCGTCCACGGCCCTCCATCGACGGTGTAGTCCCATTGGGACGTTCTGTGCTTGATGTGACGGCGGCCCGTGGTCTTGTCGGTGTTGCCCAGCTTCAAGCCCAGCGTTAGGCGGGCATGGTATTCCTTACCGTCGTTGCCCACGAATACCACCTCGCTGTAGCTCTCGTCCTTGGGCGAGATGCCCATCCGCGTGTACTGCTCTATGCAGTTCACCCTGATGCTCTCGCCCTCCCCATTGTTAAATTCGTTGTTGGTCTTGTTGGCAACGCCCGAGATGCGGGGCGTGGTCTTATACAACGCCATGGATATGGCGTCGAGGATGACCGATTTGCCCGCACCGGTATCGCCCGATATCAGGAAGATGCCGGCCGGCTCACCCGTCATGGCGTCGTTCAGTCCGTGTTGCAGATCGATGTCTGCCTTTTCGATAGACGCAATGTTTCTGATAGATATACTTTTCAACTCCATAATGCCCTACGCTATGCTTGTGTTCTTGTCTTTTCTCTCAGCCTTGGCCTTCTTGGTGGCCTGCTCCTCCTCGTTCATGCGAACAATTTCGGCCTCTACCTCCTCAAAGGCTTTGCGCACCATGTCGAGGTCGAGATGCTCATATTGGTCCTTGGTCTTCTCAATGAAGTCCATCGGGTTCTGCATCTCTTGCAGCTCAGCCACTTCAAACGTGGGCTTGCCCATGGCGTCGGTGCGCTCCTCGGCCTGCCCCTCCCAAATGATCTTGGGATTATAACGTATCTCGTCGCCATAGGCCAGCAGCTCGTCGTAAACCATCTGATTGAAGTTGGAAGGCAACGCGACGGCATAATCGACCCTCAAGCGGAAATAGCCCGTTGCGTGATCCTTGGCAAACTGCGCCACGCCCGCTATGGCCTCCTCCGCACTGTGGTAGGCGCCTTCGTGAGGGAGCACATGGAAATGGCGTAGCTCATCTATCCGAAGCTGCTTGACGGTCACGGTTCCCTGATGCTTGTCGATATCGACGAGGCTTACCGTATGGGGATAGGCCTCGTCGCAACTAACGTGGAGCGCGCTGCCCGAATATCTCACCACAGGAGCCGGATAACTCACCTCCTCCTTCATGCAATCCTCCTGATGGCCTATGGTCTGCGGCTTATGGATGTGGCCGAGGGCCAGGTAGTCGTAGCCCTCGCCAAACTCAGAGAGCGCCTGCGTCTTGAGCTTTCCGATCTCAAAATCATGCCCCGTTGCGTCGAGGCCAGCCACTGCCGTATGGCCCATCATCACCACCGGCTTGCCTTCGTCATTCTCTTGCGCCACCTTGTCGAGAAGGGCTTGCAACTGTTCGCGCCTTGCGCCGATCATGTGTGGCAAGGCCACAACGTATCCCGTCTTCAGGCGAATGATGAATTTCTCCTCCCATCCTTCCTGCGCCACGATCGACGGGCCCGTGCCTATGATATGCGTGTTGGCGAGCTGCCACACCTCACGTTCCGTTTGTAGGCGCGAAGCCGAATCGTGGTTTCCCGCCGTGATAACCATCGCCATGCTTGGGCATTGGCGGTGCAGCTCCATAAACTGGTTGGCGAAGGCCTCCTTGCTTGTGGCCGATGGTTGCTGAATGTCGAACACGTCGCCGCTAACGAGCAACGCATCGGGCTGGTAGGTTCTGCACCAACGGGCCAGCTGGTTGAAGAAATGGCGGTGCTCGTCGCGCCGCTCATAATTTTGGTAGATTACCTGTCCGAGGTGCAGGTCGGCGGTATGCAATATTCTCATATTCGAGTGGGGTTTATGTTAGGTCGAAAGCCGCGGGCACATCCCTTGGCTTTTGCAAATATAGCCATTAAAACGCATTATCCCAAGAAATGGTACATGTAAAAAGCCTCTATCAGCGAAAAAACATGAGCCGCCCCATGGCCTTTGTCCGCACAATGTGGTAGCTTTGCAAGCAGAACGCAATACCTATTATCAGCATAGCCTAACGCAACACACACATTAGCACATTTGGCAGAACCCCTCATCGATGGCAACCTCTACATCATTAAGAACGGCGAGAAATACAACATCGCCGGAATAAAATTGAAATAACCGCCGCCCACCACAAGGGTCAAGCAATCGTGAAGTCGAAAAAACTAAAGACCATTGTCAACCAGCAGCTTAAGCAAGACCTGTTTCCTCGTCCGGCTGCAAAAAGAGCTTTGTTGATATGAAAAACAAAATTATTTATTAACTTTGCATCATCACTTCTAAGGCAAACTTGCCTCAGACACACCTCAGTGAAACACTACCAAATAAAAAGCGACACATCATGGAAATAACCGAACCGTTATTGAAGGAGCGTTTCAGAGCGCTCAACCAAGAGATCTTCGATGGCCAACTGCGCATGCCTACCAAAATGCGCGTAAGGAAAATGACACTTGCAGCAGGACAAACGAATTACAATAAAAAGCGTATGAGGACCACCATAACCATATCGTCGTGTTTCGACTTTACGCCGGCGACGCTCTACGAGGTGATGATTCACGAGATGATCCACCTCGCCCACGCCCTTCAAGGCCATAGGATGTCGCACGGATGGCGCTTCAAGGCCGAATGCCGGCGCATCTATAAGGAGCACGGCATTGTGATCCGCGTAAGAGCCAAGCACATTCCGCTCAAAGAACAATACAAGAATATAAAGATCCCTCTCTATGAGAAGGTGATCTATTATCTGCTCACCCCGCTGCGGATCTTCGACCGCATATTGTAAGGCAAGCCATCGCCCCCCTTGCAGATGGCACTTGTCCCATTGCGCACTCAACATTCCCAACAACCCTCCTCCAAATCTACATTGTTTTTGTCGCCGAACCACGACTCGCCTCCAAATACGCCATTCTTGCGAGTTTTTGTAACCGTCTAACATTCAGGTGTTTACAATTCAAACACCCCATTTAACGCTCCATGCCCCACATTCCACCCTGCGAAAAGGCATGTTTCGCACCTCGATACATGGTCTTTCGCACCTCGATAGCTTACCTTCGGCACCTCGAAAGCTTAGCTATCGCAACCCGAAAGATGCCTAACGGCAAATGGAAGTCGGGTTTTTGTCGCTCCGAGGGCGCAAAAACGGCGATGGCGCGCTCTATTTCGCCCAAAATCCCGGCACAACTTTTTCACCAAATATCTTAACATCCATCACAACCATTGGCCACGCCGATCGCTATGCCCCGACGCACGTCTCGCCAGGCATTTCGGCCATTGGGCACATCGCGTCGCTCCACTTACCACAATTTCGCGTCACGAGGAACATAGGTCACCACACCTCCACGACCAAACGGATAAGCCGCAACCGATTTGCCGAGATAGGGCGAGGAAGCAACAACTTCGCCTTCAATCTCGTATCGGGTCTTGGGAAACATAGTGCCGCCATCGCTCACGTCAACGGGAAGCCAATCGCTTGTCGGCTTGATGACGATTTTAACTATCCCCTTGTAAACGCCAAGCACAAAATCGGCCTTGTCGGCTCGTTTCTTACTGAGATACCAGTATTTTCTCGCTGCCTCATAGAGGTCAGCACGCTTATATTCGCCCTCAGCCTTACTCTGGTCATAACTCTTGTTCAGGTTCACAAGCAACAAGCGTTCTCCATTCACTATTTCGATAGGTTGCGCATTCATATCACGGTTTGTTAGGATTTATAAAGTGTTACTTTTCAATACATATAACGAAGAACAAATGGCGAAATTGTGCTTCGCTCAGTGAACTTTTTTATAATCATGCGGGTTCGTCGGGCCTAATGGAGCTGAACGGAGCTCGTGGGAGTAGGCCGTGGCGAGAAAATGCGCCATGACGTGAAATAATTTGTGGCAACCACCCTCGCGTTATCCTATTTTTGTTAACTTTGCAGAAGTTTTCAGAACCGGGCAGCGCCAACGTCGCCCCACCCCACCTGGCGCCTACCCACTACGATACTACCCTAATAACACAAATATGATTTCTAAAACCAAACTATTGCAATTAGTTGTCGCGTTCCTGCTCATCGTTGGCATGGCCAACACGAAGGCGACAGCGCAGATCGTGGAGAACCCACAAGGGGTTTGCGACCTCTTGAACCGTATCGGCGGAGAGGGCACCGCCGAACGCATCGTAACCATCGTAGACCCCACCGTGGGCTCGTCGATACGCGAGGCATTCGTGGTGACCTCGAAAGACGGAAAACCGTGTGTCAAGGGATCCAACCTGTCGGCCCTCACAACCGGCATCAATTGGTACCTGAACCATTACGCCCATGTCAACCTCGCATGGAACAACCTCACCACCAACCTCGCGCAGAGGGAGCTGCCCGTGCCCACCAAGCAGGAGAAACACTCCACGGCCACGAGCTACCGCTACTATCTCAACTATTGCACCTTCTCTTATTCCATGTCGACCTGGACGTGGGAGCGCTGGCAGCAGGAAATCGACTGGATGGCGCTCCACGGCATCAACATGCCCCTGCAGATCGTGGGTCTCGATGTGGTGTGGAAGAAGCTCCTCACACAAGACCTGGGATATACCGACGACGAGGCCAACCAGTTCATTGCCGGGCCCTGCTTCCAGGCGTGGTGGGGCATGAACAACCTCGAGGGATGGGGCGGCAAGAACCCCGACTGGTGGTATAAGCGACAGGAGGCGCTGGCCAAGAAGATCCTGGCCCGCGAGCGCGAATTGGGCATGCAGCCCGTGCTGCCGGGCTACGCCGGTATGGTGCCAAGCGACATTGCCAAGAAGGGCTATTCGGCCAACAACCAAGGCAACTGGTGTGGTTTTGTGCGACCATACATCCTCGACCCCAACACACAGGCGTTCGCCGACATTTCCGAGAAATATTACGCGCGCCTCGCTGAAGTGATGGGCACATCGGCCTACTACAGCATGGACCCCTTCCACGAGGGCGCCAACACCAGTGGCATCGACGTGGCATCGGCCTACAAGCGCATCGGTGAGGCCATGTTCAAGGCCAACAGCAAGGCCAAGTGGGTCATACAGTTCTGGCAGTGGAGTGGCGCCCAATACAACGTGCTCTCGCAGGTGAACAAGGGCAAGCTCATCGTGCTCGACCTCTTCAGCGACGCCCACACCCATTTCGCTGAATACAATGGCCACGACGCCGTTTACTGTATGTTGCCCAACTTCGGAGGCCGCACCGGTCTCTTCGGTCGTCTGTCGAAGGTGATGACCGATTTCTACACTCAGAAATCAGCCTACGCCAACGTGAAGGGCATTGGCGCCACACCCGAGGCCATCGAGCAGGTGCCCGTGCTCTACGACGCCCTCTTCGAACTGCCGTGGCGCGCATCAACACCCCCTCTCGATACGTGGCTGAAAGACTATGCTTTGGCCCGATATGGCGTTTCCAACGAACAGGCGCTGAAGGCGTGGAAGCAGGTGAGCCAGACGGCGCTCCGATGCGAGACGGCACTGCAGGGCCCCCACGAGGCCGTGTTCTGCGCACGTCCGTCGCTCACCGTCGACCGGGTGTCGAGCTGGGGCGGAACCAGCATCTTCTACAACCCGCAGGGCATGATCGGCGCGGCCCACAACCTGCTCGCAGCCAACCTCACGGGATCCAACTACAGCTACGACCTTACCGACTTCGCTCGCCAGGCGCTCACCGACTATGGCCATGAGCTCCTCGCATCGATCAACGAAGTGGCGGCCAGCGCCAGCGACGCCAAGACCTACGCCAACCGACGTGACGCCTACCTGCAACTGATGCTCGACCTCGACCGCTTGCTCTCTACCAACCCAAACTTCATGCTTGGCCGATGGACCACCATGGCGCGCGCCATCGCCGACGAGGCGGAGGGAACCACCGAGGCCGACCGCCAATGGCTCGAGCTCAACAACGCACGCACCCTCATCACCACATGGGGCAACGAAACGGCGAGCGAGGCCGGTGGCTTGCGCGACTACTCGTATCGTGAGTGGGCCGGCATGCTGAAAGATTTCTATTACCCTCGCTGGAAGGCGTTCTTCAGCCATCGCGACAACGGGACGGCCCTCCCCAACTGGTTTGCCAACGACTGGCAATGGGCCCACAACGCATCGCTGAGCTATTCGAACCAGCCCGTGGGCAACACCCGTGAGGTGGCTGCGCAATTGCTCGGCAAATACTTCGCCACGCTCACCAAGGCCGACGCCTCACCTTATTATATCTATCGCCACATGGCCACCGACGCCACGGCGTCGATCGTGTTCACGGCCCTGCGCGGCACCACATTCGCCTTGCCCCTGACCCTCGCCGACGGCGCCAAGGCCACGTTGGCCATCGACATGAACAACGACGGCTCGTTCGCCCCCAACGAAACGGTGGAGGCGCCGGCCTTCGACATTCCTGCCAAGGCCCTGTGTGGAAAGACGAAGGCTATGCTCACCCTCGACGACGGCACGCAACTGGCCTTCACCATCGTCGTCAAAGACAACATTACCCAACCGAGAACCGTAACGGTGCAAACGGCCGACGCCAAACAGGGCAGCGTGCAGATCGTGGGGGCCACGGGCCTGTCGGTCACAACCGACAAGGAGGTCACCCTGCGCGCCAAGGCAGCCAGCGGTTGCGAGTTTCTCAACTGGACCGACGCCTCGGGACGCGTGGTGAGCACCGACAATCCCTACACCTACTATGGCGCCGACCCGGAGACCTTCACCGCCCATTTCTTTGCCGACAAATGGGGAACGCCCGCGGAGAACATGGCCGACTACAACGACATGAAATCCTACGGACAATACCTGCGGTCGCTCACCGTGGCGCAAAACGGCGGTGAGGAGAAGAGCATCTACGCCACAACCGACTGTCCGGAGGCGTTGTGCCAAACCACACAGACGGTCAAGGCGCCCCAAGGAAGCCAGTTTAGGCTCCACTGGCTCTCGGCCGGCGGACTCAACTACTGCCGTCTCTCGGCCTACATCGATTGGAACGGCGATGGCAATTTCGATGGCGACAACGAGTTGCTGCAGGTGTATGGCGCGAAGGACAGTCCCGGCAACGACGCGCTGAACAATTACATCCTGACCGTCACCTTGCCCTACGACGTGCCGCTGGGCATCACACGCATCCGCCTGCGCTTCGACAGCTCCTGGGCCCCGGGATGGGACAGCACTACCGACGCCATGCCGGCTAAGAGCGAAACGAAGCGCATGGTGTACGACATACCGCTCTTGGTGACCGACAAGGCCGACGAGCCCTGCACCGTGACGGTGAAGACGGCCGACGCCAAGCAGGGAACGGCCGACGCCAACGGTCAGCCCGACACCTACACCTATGGCGCCGGCGAGGAAATCGTGTTGCGCGCCTATCCTGCCGACGGCTATGCGGTGGACTACTGGACAGACACCTACGGACGCCGTGTGCCGCAAGCATGGGCCGACGCCAACTTCCTCCGTTTCTACGCTCCCGAGAGTGGCACCTACACCGTCCACTTCAAGCAGGCCCAGCCCAACGCCATCGAGGCCGTGGGAATCGACAACGCCCCGTCGGCAACCGTCTGCGACCTCCAAGGCCGCAAGGTCGACAACAAGCGCCACCTTCACTCCGGCGTTTACATCGTGAACAGGCACAAGCAAATTGTGAAATAAAAAGCGCACGCGGCAAGCCTAACCCATAAGCCGCAGGCGCACTCAAAACCAATGGCGGCAATCGCTCACCCACAGAAGCGATTGCCGCCATTCGTTTGTATTCCCCCATCGCTCCCCATGGCCTTGGGTGGGGCAATGTGGGCGGGCATGAAAAATAACTTGGGAGTTTTCTTGCAAATATGAAACATAGTGCATATCTTTGCAACTAACAGGTGAATTGAGCGCAATTCATCCGTTTTTTAACAAATACGGCCTGAATAGTTACAATGTTAAAGATTCTATTAATTATTCACAACTAAAGAGTTACAAGATCTATGACCAGAAGCATTATTTATTCTTTTCTCGTCGCACTCGTTTCGTTTGGATTCATAGCATGCGACAGTGATGATAACGGAAAGCAGACGAAGGTGCCCGAAGGCGCCAAACCACCCACAGAATTCAAACTCGGCGATTGCGAGGATGAAGCCAATGCCAAGGACGCCATCAAACTGGTGGTGAACAACTGGGGCGAACAAGGCGACCAGGAGTTTGCATCCATCGAGCTCTTTGCCGATGGCCATTTCCTCATTACCACGCCCAAGGCGGGCAAGTTGCCGAAGCGCGCAGCAAACGCCACACGCAGCGCCAACATCTTCAAGCGCCACGGCGACGCTCCGCTCAAGACACGCGCCACCGACATCAACGGCTCGATCGACTTAGAGAACGGCGCCTACATCTACGGTACCTTCACACGTGTGAAGGAAGGTGTGTACAGCCTGAGCAACAACACGATGATCGAGATCAAGGACAAGCATGTGTCGGGCAGCACCACCATCATCTACACCAACCGCTATGGCGTGAAGATCGTGGTTGCCGTAACGGTCGATTTCGACTACAAGCCGAAGCCCGTCGTGCGCCAGCTCTGCCGCTCATGGCGTATGGACAGCTCGGAGCTGTGGTTCACCACCGAAGACACCTATATAGCCTACGCTAAGCAATGGCTGAAGCTCGGCCGCGTGATGCAAGAGGTAACCATCACACCCGAGGGCCGCGCCATGGGCTTCGACGAGGACGACGTGGCTGAGGACAAGGACGACTACTGCCTGCGCCTGGTGTTCTCGCCCTGCGGCACCTACCTGTGCTTCTACAAGGATGGCGAAGTGGAAGTGGGATTCTGGGAATGGAAGGACCTGCAGAATGGCGTCATGCGCCTGTGGGAGCCGTTCGATATCGACTATGATGACGACGACGACGATGTGGACGAGTACATGGATGTCACGGTGCGCTTCGACGGCAAGAAGATGCGCATTTACCACGACTTCATGGACGAAGAGAACGACGTGATGTTCCGCGCCTACGGCGTAAGCACATTCAGCGCAAGATATTAACCCCAAGCGCTTCGCACACCACATAGGCATGCGATGAGAGATAAGGAAGGTGTGCCGGTCCCGCTCCTCATAGTGAGTGGGGACCGACACACCTTCCTTCGCTTTGACGAGCCTGCAACCTCCCTCATCCGTTTCTCGTCCCAGTCTGAAACGAGCCTGCAACCTCTCTTATCCGTTCCTCCTTCTGCGCTGAAACGGGCCAGCAACCTCTCTCATCCGTTTCTCTTCCCAGTCTGAAACGAGCCAGCAACCTCTCTTATCCGTTCCTCCTTCTGCGCTGAAACGAGCGAAGGCATTTTTGGCGACATATTTGTCGCCACCGCCTTTACCTCATGCGCACCAAGCCGCTCCCGCCACAAAGCGGGCAGCGCTTCTTACCTAAGGTCGATGGGGCGTTGGGCCTATTCGCCAGCAAGAAACCGCTTGATCTGAGGAAGCAGCGCCGTCGCCTTCGCCACACCCGCCTCATACACCCGCCTCATCTTGTCCTCCTTGAGGCTCAGACGACCAATGTTGAGCTTCTCGTCGGGGTAAATCAGGAACGTGTCGCCCTTCTGCTCCTCGGTGTGCAGGTAGTCCAACTCGCCATTATACATCACATGGCGGTGTGCCATGAGTTGCGCCACCTTGGGATAATCGCCCAGAAACATCTTCATGGCCCATCCCACATGCGCCTGCCGCTTCCTATAGTCGAGGGGTTGCGTCAGCACCACCACGTTGCGCCGGTACCCCATTCGCTGAATAAACTTAAGCGGAATGCAGTCGGTCAATCCGCCGTCGAGGTAATGGCGCCCATCTATCTCCACGGGGCGCGCAAACACCGGCATCGACGCCGAGGCCTGCATCCACCTGAGGCCCTTGCCATCTGCGTCGGTGATCTCGCGATACACGGGTCGCCCCGACACGATGTCGGTGCAAACGGCATAGAACCGCATGGGATTGGTGCGGAACGCCTCGAAATCGAATGGGTCGTACTCGTAAGGCAGCAGGTGGTAGGCGAACCGCTCATTCACAAAGTTGCCCGTCTTTACCAACGACCGCCAACTCATATAGTCGGCGTTGTCCTTGTATCTCAGGTTGTAGCGCAGCGCCCGTCCCGGCTGGCGCGACTTGTAGTTGCACCCAAACACCGCACCGGCCGACACGCCCACCATGGCGTCGAACCCAATGCCGTGGCTCATAAACACATCCAGCACGCCATTGGTGAACATGCCTCGCAAGCCACCGCCCTCCAAGACGAGACCCTTGGGCACTTGTCGTAATACATTGTTTTCCATCATGTTGCTTTTTGTTTTGCGCACGCTCCGCCACCAAAGTACTTGGCGGAACTACTCCACCGAGAATGTGTAACAGAGGCTGGTGAGGCCAGCCCTCCGATCATCAGCATGGCTGAGAAACGATAAAACACGAAGCTTGTTCAAATGTTTCATAACGTGAAATAGAATAGTTAGAAAAAGACTTAAGTTGTTATGACCGTCTTAGCCATAATGTAATATCAAATTACATTTGTTTTGTGGTTGCAAAGGTAAGTAAAACAATTGGTTTACTCAATTATTTTGAAGAATAATTTGCGACAAATGTTCAATCGGGAACCTGCCCAGCGGACGGGCTTCCTTGGCACCTGTTCGTTGGGGCAGAACAACGCCCCCCAATCGACCGTTAGATCGAAATGGGAAGAATTATCCCACATCGGCCATTAGACCGAAATGGGAAGCCAACGAAAAGGAGGTCTCCGAGTGGCCCGTCTGTCACTCGAAGATCTCCCTTGTGTTGATTGTACCTTATTGGATGTTCGTAATTTCCTCTTCCGACAATCCAGACGCTTGCACGATGGTTTCGATAGGCACGCCAAGCGACAGAAGGTTGGCGGCTATCCTTTCCTTCGTTTCTTTCTCGCCTTCGGCGGTGGCCGTCAGTCCTCGCTCATTCCGCCATCTCGCGGTCGAGGCGGTCGCGCCACAGATACTTGCGCGTTTCATGCACCACCACGCCATTGAGGCAGATGAGCGACAGCAGGTTGGGAATGGCCATGAGGGCGTTCATGCAGTCGGCTATGTTCCACACGATCGCAAGGTTCGCCACGCTGCCCACAAACACCGCCACGATGTAGAGCAGGCGGTAGGCCAGCGTCCAGCGCTTGCCCTTCAGATACTCCATGGCCCGCTCGCCATAATAGCTCCATCCGAGAATGGTGCTGAAGGCAAACGTGAGGAGGCCGAAGCTGAGGATGAATGGGCCCACCACGGGAATCTTGGCAAACGCCACCTTCGTTAGCTCCGCCCCGTTCTGATAGTCGATGTCGGGATAGGCCATGATGCTGCTCACAATGACCAGGCCCGTGAGGGCGCAGATCACCACCGTGTCCCAAAAGGTGCCGGTCGACGACACCAGTGCCTGCCTCACGGGGTTCTTCGTGCGCGCCGCCGCCGCCACGATGGGCGCCGAGCCCAGTCCCGACTCGTTGCTAAACAGGCCGCGCGCTATGCCGTAGCGGGCCGCCATGATCACCGAGCCGCCCGCAAAGCCACCGCCCGCGGCTTCGGGCGAGAAGGCCGACCGCACAATGAGGCGCAGCGCCGGAACCACATAGCTGGCGTTGGCCTGCAATATGTAGACGCACCCCAGCACATAGAGCAGCGCCATGAGCGGCACCAGCATGCTACACACCTTCGAGATGCTGCTCACACCACCGATGATCACCGCCGCCGTGAGCAGCGTCAACACCACGCCACACACCTCCGTGCCGATCCCATACGAGGCGTGCATAATGGTCGATATGGCGTTGGCCTGCACCGTGCAGCCTATGCCGAAGGCGGCCAAGGCGGTGAACACCGCAAACAGCACGCCCATCTTGCGCCAGCCCAAGCCGCGCTCCAAGGCATACATGGGGCCGCCCTGCATGCGTCCGCCCTCCGACCTCACACGGTATTTTATGGCGAGCAGCGCCTCAGCGTATTTCGTGGAGATGCCAAACACGCCCGTCAGCCAGCACCAGAACACCGCGCCCGGACCGCCCAGCGCCACAGCCGTGGCCACACCGATGATGTTGCCCGTGCCGATGGTGGCGGCAAGCGCCGTGGCCAATGCGCCAAACTGCGACACGTCGCCCTGCTGCGACGAGTCGCGCTGAACCGACAGGCGGATGGCGGTGAGCAACTTGCGTTGTGGAAACCGCAGGCGGATGGTGAGAAAAACATGGGTGCCGAGGAGCAGGATGATCATGGGCCAGCCCCAGAGCCACGCGCTCAGCGTGGCGAAGAATGTGGTTGCATTTTCCATGGGCGATGTGTGTGTTGTTGTGGCCTTGCGGCTTTCAAAATGATGTCTATGCCATGGGGTGTGTGGCAAAATGCTTGTAAAACTGCCGCAAAGGTAGCAAAATAAAGTTAAACAACCGCAATAAGTGAAAAAAAGTTTATCAAAATATTTGGTGAAAAACATGTGTCGCTTTTTGGGGCGAAATAGCGAGCGAAAAGGCGGAATGGAAGGGGTGAAACGCCGAAAATGGAGAGCCGACCGTGGCGTTGGGCATCTTTCGACCCACGATAGCTTAGCTTTCGAGCCTCGAAAGGTAAGTCGTCGAGGTGCGAAAGGCCATGTATCGAGGTGCGAAAGATGGCCTTTCGCAGTGGGGAATGTGGAGTGTGAAATGCTGGATGGAGCCTTCTTGCGATAAGTATCTGAATGTTAGGCGGTTACAAAAATGCGCGAGAATGGCGTATTTCGAGGCGAGTCATGGCTCGGCTACAAAAACAGTGTAGATTGGGGGGAGGAATGTTGAGAATGTTGAACGGCAAATGTCGTTCCACACGCCACATTGCCGCTCAGCCTTCGGCCTGCTTGCCCTCCTTGGCCCACTTCTGATATTGCGAGGGCGTTGTGCCGATAATCTTGCGGAAAGCCGCAACGAAGCTCGAGGCCGTCTTGTAGCCCAGCTGCTCGTAGATGGCCTGGATGGTCATGTTGCCATAGTGGGCCGTGTCGCTCAGGCGGCGGCACGCCTCGCGTATGCGAAACTCGTTGAGGTAGGTCTTGAAGTTCTTGCCGTAGGTGTCGTTGATCACCATCGACACATACTTGGTGTTGGAGTCGACCATCTTCGCCAGCATGGCGAGGCTAAAGTCCTCACGGCTTATCACGCTCACGTCCTCCAGCACGCTGTTAACCTTCTCCAGCAACCGTGTGGCCTGCTCCTCGCTCAGGCCGACGGCGCTGGGCGCCGGGGCTGTCCCGGCGTCGTGGCCTATGGCGTCGTGACGTTCCGTGGGGCGCTCCGTGGCCGTGGCGTCGGCCTCCATGGGAGCGCTGGGCGCGGCGATCGCCACCTCTTGCTCCACGGCCTTCAGATATTGCTTGCGCAACTGCTGCACGTTGTCGTTCTGGCGCATCAACTCCTCGTTCTTGTCGACCAGTAGTCTTTGCGATTCGAGCAGGTGGTGCGTGCGGCGGCGCAACTTGAGGTAGAGCACCACGATGATCGTTCCAAAGGTCACAAACAGGCCCACCACCACCGTGAGCCAAGAGTTGCGGCGCGTCAGGCCGCCGATGATGGCGGTGGTTTGTCGGTTCTCATAGTCGAAGAGCCCGTTGAGCGCCGCGTTCATGCGCTGATGGCCAAACACCGAGTCGTTGAGCTCCAGATACCGCTTCTTATATATGTCGGCCGTGGCTGAGTCGCCTATCTGCCGGTAGGCCACAAAGATATCCTGGCAGACCGATATCTCGCCCTGGAGGTCGCGGTCCTTGTGGGCGATGTCGTAGCTGCGCTTATATTCGCTGATGGCGCGGGCATATTGCTTCTGCCTAAAGAGGATGTCGCCCATTTCCTGGTGGGCAAGCGCCTCGTAGCGCGGTCCCAGGTCTCCGGTCTCCACCAGTTTCAATGCCTGCTGCTGATAGAACAGGGCCGGGCCATAGCTGCCCTCGGTCTTTGCGATGAAGCTCTTGTTGGCCAAGGCATAGTAGTGGTTGAGCGGGGTGTTGGGGTATGGCAGTTCCATCTGCACCTTGTACCATTGGCGTGCCTCCTGCGGATCGCCCTTCAGGCAGCACACCTGCGTGAGGTTGATGGCCAGTTTGAGCTCTATGTCGGTGTTGCGGTCCTCCCGCGCCATCTTATACACCTTTTTGAAATAGTGCTCCGCGCGGTCGTAGTCGCTCATGTAGGCATACACGTTGCCAATGTTGCCGAGACACCTGAGCTGCGTTTGCCGGTCCTCGTCGGCCTGCGCGGCCTCCAAAGCCTGCGTGTAGAGCGACGGCGCCTCCGAAAACTGCTCGTTTTGGAAGTATTGGTCGGCCTTCACTTTCAGCTTCAAGCCGTTGTCCGGTTCTCTCTCTATGGCCCTTGCTCCGAGGGAAAGCAGAAGCATGAGTAATGGCAATATGCAGCAGATGAGCCCCTGCAATCGGGTGGCCCTTGTATGGTGGAAGGTGTAAATTTGATACATAAACATGCTGCAAAGTTACTATTGTTCTCCAATATAGCCATTATTTTCTCTATTTTCTTGAAAATATAGACAATGCGGTGACAAAAAGACAGATTTCGATTAGGTTTCACTTTATCTTTGCAGCGTGATTCTCACAAGTCGTAACAACAATTATTAATCATTAAGCGTATGAGAAGGAGAATGTATTTCTTGGCTTTGCTATTCACGCTTTTGGGAGCCTTGCCGCTTTCGCTCTCGGCCCAGGATGGGTTGGAAGTGCAAAAGCGGCTATTGGCGTCTCCACACCAGCCGATAGCAAAGTCCGCTCCATTGAAGGCGGAAGCGAAGAGCATCCCCTACAATGAGAATTTCAACGACACGGTGTCGTGGAAAGATTGGTCGCAGATCAACAACCAGACGTGGCTCTCTGCCAACGATCAGGATGTTTGGCAGCGCTACGAGTGGGGCGGCCCCGATTATAAGGGCTGTGCAACGGTGTATCAAAACCATGGCGTGGGCCTCAACACGTGGATCATCTCTCCGGCGTTGAGCCTCAAGGAAGGCATGACCTACCGCGTGTCGTTCTGGTTCCAGAGTTGGTTTGCGCCTGTTCACCACGTCTACCTGCTCACGTCGCCCACCGATACTGTGGCGGGCCGCATCAAGGTGCTCGACATCGTGAAGGACGCCTCTACCACCGACAATTTCCGTGCCGATGTGGAGATACAAGCCGATGGCACCTATTACCTCGCCTTCTGCGACAACACGCCGTATCGCGAAAATGGTACGGCTTTGCGCTATTCGGCCGCGATCGACAATGTAAAGGTGGAAGCCGTGAGCAACAATGCGCTGCCTACCGCTCCCATGGCACTTACGCAGGTGCCGGGTGAGAATGGAGCCACTTCCATGTCGCTCAAATGGAAAAACCCGACACGAAGCAAGAAGGGCGAACAGCTCGACTTCCTCAACTATGCGAAGATCTTCAAGGACGGAAAAGACTCCGTTGTCATCACCGACAATGTGCTGCCGGGTGCTCAGATGGAGTGGACCGATCCCAATCCCACACCGGGCAAGCATACCTATAGCGTGCTCGTGGGCAACTCTACGGGCGACGGCGACGCCGCCACGCTGAATACTTATATTGGTGTCGACAAGGCAGGCGCACCCGAGAACCTCTCGGTCGACAACGACGCCGACGCCGAGATTGTAACCCTCGACTGGGACACGCCGCATTTCGGCATGAAGGGCGGTTGGTTTGATGCCTCAGGCATTTCCTATCGTGTGGTTCGCCAACCGGGCAACAAGGTGCTGGCAAACAATCTCACGACAAACGAATTTGAAGACGACGACCTCGACAACTACGGCAACTACTACTACGAGGTGACCACGCGCACCAACGCTGGCCTCGGTGGCACCGCCGTTTCAAGCAGTTTCCTGGCTGGAAATGTTGCCTCATTGCCCGTTGTGCAAAATTGGGAAGACAGTACGACCTATGCCGCTTGGCAGAGCCTACAGCGATTTCAGCGGTAATGCCACGATTGCAGAAGGCGACACCACTACGCTCAACATCACGATGAAGAAGTGTGCCGTGGTGCGTTTGTCGGGTAAGGTAACCAGTGCCACCGACAATGCCACACCGGTGCTGGGTGCAACCATTGCCATCTCGGGCGACAACGATCTCACCACTACCACCGATGCCGAGGGCGGCTACTCTCTCAGCGGTGTGTATGCCCAGAAGAACTACACCATCAAGGTGACGGCTCCTGGCTATGAGGTGTACGACTATTATGGCGGCTATCCCGTCACCTTTGATAGCGCCGACGACAGCACTGCCACATTCGACATTAACCTGACCCCGACCACGGCTGCGCCTTATAGCGCCGAAGCCGTCGATGAGGGCAACAAGGCCGTCGTTACATGGCAGAAGCCGATCGAGAACATTACGCTCACCAAGACTTCTGACAAGGTGGTGGGGCAGTTTGGCGGTGCTTACAATATGTACATCGGCCACAGATACACCTCTGCCGAACTGAAGACTCTTGGAGTAGACAGTCTCTATTACATCAAGGCCGTCAAGCTTGTGCCTATGGCTTCGTCTACCTTCGAACTGGCCATCTGGCAAGGTGAGGAGGGCAACGAGGAGCGTGTGTACGCTCAGAAGTTTACGCCAGAGAAGTATGGCGCATGGGTTACCGTCGATCTCTCTCAACCCATCAAGGTTGATACGGAGAAGAGCCTCGTCGTGGGTTACACCGTGGAGTCAAACGTAGGCGCTTATCCTGTCGGATTCGATGCCGGTCCTGTCGCCGACGGTGGCGACTGCCTCTTCGACCTCACCATGAACAAGTGGTCGACGGCGCGCGAACAGCTATCTTCGATGAACTACAACTGGGCCATCAAGGCCGTGCTGGGTAACGACAACAACGCTCGCGAGGTGGCTTGGGCCACTGCCCCACAGAGTGAGGCCAAGGTGGCAAGCGCTTACAATGTCATCCCTCTCGACTCAGTGCCTGCACGTCTGCTCACGGAGGCTCCTGCAGCACTGGCCACACACTATGGTGTTAAGATGCTCTCTGCAGCCGTTAGCCCGCTGGCTCCCGCCAAGGCTGAGGCCATCAATAAGATCAAGGGATACAATGTTTATCGCCTTGAGCCGGGGCAGGAATCGCAGACATGGAACTGGACACTGCTCAACAGTGAGCCTGTGACTACTCTTAGCTACACCGATGCAGCTTGGGATTCGCTCGAGAACAAGCCTTATCGCTATGCCGTGCGCTCGTTCTATGGCAATCCAAACACTTGGGGCGATGGCGTGCTTAGCGATGCCACATTCACCGATGGTGTAGACAAGGGCCGTTATGGCACACTCACCGTCACGGTCAATGCCGACATGGGCGACGCCGAAGGGGCTACTGTGCGCCTCTCTGACAGCAACAAGGTGCTCACCGCCAAGGTTCAGACCAACAACAACCTCTCGGCTGCAGGCGCCGTGCTGCGTCTCCACGCTGGCTCGCTCAACTACAAGGCTGTTGTGGGCAGCGACGGCATGGCTGTAGTTCCCGAAGTGGTGAAGGGCAATGGATACGAGATCACTGTGGTCAAGGAAGGCTACGACACCCTGAAGGTTGTGAGCGACATTGTCAGCACTTTCGATACCCTCACCTTCCAGCTTGCTGAAGTGAAGCCCGCTCCTGTGGGACTGACTGTTCAGACTGCCGCCGACAATGCTTCGGTTAACATCAACTGGCTTGGTCCGGGCTCTTATGTGCCCAAGGAGGGATGGGCCTACTGGGATACCAACGAACCTTATGGTGGCTTTGGTACCTCTACCGGCACAGGATCTGTGGGTCAGCTCTACACGCCCGCCGACCAGGTCGAGAAGGGCATGAAGGGTCTCGACATCACCAAGATTGCCTTCTTTACCTCCGATCCAAGCAACAACCCCGTGCTCGATGGTGCACACTGGACGGTGAACATCTGGCGCAAGACCAATGGCGACAACTTCGAGGAGGTTTACTCGCAAGAGGTTGAAAACGCAAAGAAACCGGCTTGGAACGAGGTTGCTCTCAACACGCCTTACCATGTGAGCGGCGATGAGACGCTGCTCATCGGATACACCTTCTACGGTTCTGGATCGCCCTTCGGCATCGACGCCGGTCCGGTCGTAACAGGAAAGACCGACTGGGCCAACTTTGGCCAGGGGTGGACCAGCCTGGCAAGCGCTGTGAGCGGATTCAACTACAACCTTCTCGTTCACACCTATCTCGAGAAGGCTGAGTCGGCTTCGACGGCCGTTACTCCCGCTATTGCTCCCGCCGAGAAGATCGGTGGAGAGGCAGCCATCGCAGGTGGCATCTGTCCGATGAAGAAGGCCGTGGCCGCCAAGGCTGCCGCCAATCATCTGCGCCTCGCCTACGCTTATCCCGTGAAGGGTTACCTCGTGTATCGTGTTGCCGCTGGCGACGAGAACGACCCTGTTTACCGTCAGGCCATCGTGGCAGCGGGCAGCGGTTGCAAAGCTGCTCTTGAGGCTGAGCGCTATCTTGCAGCACAGGAATAAAACAGGAACTCATTGGCTTACAAAAAAGGGATGTGTCGTTTGAAAGACACATTCCTTTTTTTGTTTGCTTATAAGCTTTTAAAATGTAGCTTTTCTTTGTAGCTTCTTTACTTGTTCTCAGCGTCAATAGCCTTAATCTTCTGTTTGACAAGTTCCATGTCGTCGCGGAGCTTCTGTACCTTGCGGTTCATCTCTTCCACCAGACTGTTACCCTTCTTGCTGCTTGCGTTGAGGAAGCCGAGGTTGTTCTCATAAGTCTGAACCTCCTGCTTGAGCTGCTCAAAACGGCGAACCAGACGGCCACGCTCGTTGTCGAGAGCATCCTCACCACGCTTGGCCACGTTCTTAAGGTTGTTCTTGAAGTTGTTCAGGCGACGGCGTGTAGCTGAAACGTTGAGCTGTTTATAAATCTTGTCGAGCACCTCATGATACTCATCATACACCTTGTCCTTTTCCTTATAAGGCACATGGCCGATGGCGTTATACTCTTCAACAAGCTTCTGCACCTGCTGCTGGGCATCGTCAGCGGCAGCCTCAAGCACAGCCTTCAGCTTCTCAATGACGTCCTTCTTCTTGGCAAGGTTCTCACGCTCCTCGTTGTGTGTTCCGGCATTGGCTGCGTTACGGGCCTCAAAGAACTTGTTGCAGGCGTCAAGAAACTCCTTCCAGAGCTGGTCGCCAAGGCGCTTCTGCACCATGCCGATGGTCTTCCACTCCTTCTGCAAAGCAACGAGCTTGTCGCTTGTCGACCTCCAGTCGGTGCTGTCCTGCAAAGCCTTTGCTTTCTCAACGAGAGCACGCTTCTTCTCGGCGTTCTCTGCAAGCTCAGCCTTCATCTTCTTGAAATATTCTACCTTGCGACCGAAGAAATCGTCACAAGCAGCGCGGAAGCGTTCAAAAATCTTGACGTTCATCTTCTGCGGAGCGAAACCGATGTTCTTCCACTCTGCCTGAAGAGCAATTATCTCCTTTGTGTGCTTCTCCCAATCGGCAGCACCCTTGTTCTCTTCCTTTATGAGGGCCTCAACCTTCTCACACAGTTCGGTCTTCTTGTTGAGGTTCTCCTCTTCGCCAGCACGCAAGGTCTCAAAATACTGCTGATGACGCTTGTTCACAACAGTAGAGGCAGCCTTGAAGCGGGCCCACACCTTCTCACGAAGCTCCTTGGCCACGGGTCCGGTCTCGCGATACTGCTGATGCAGCTCCTGAAGCTGGTGGAACGCGCTTATAACGTCTTCCTCGTTAGCCAGGTTCTCGGCAGCCTCACACAGCTTGGTCTTTATCTCGAGGTTCTTCTTGAAGTCATACTCGCGTGCCTCGCTGTTAAGCTTCAGCAGGTCATAGAACTGCTCCACATAAAGCTGATAGTTGCGCCACAGCTCGCTTGCGCGCTCTGCAGGCACAGCCTTTATCTCTTTCCACTGCTGTTGCAGCTCCTTAAACTCGTTATACGACTTGTTTGCCTCCTCAGGCGAGGTGGCCATAGCCTTTATTTTCTCAATGATGTCAAGCTTCTTCTGCAAGTTTTCCTGCTTCTCCTTCTCCTGTTGCTGGAACACCTTGGCTCTCTTTTCGCGCACAACGCTCATCTCGGCCTTGAAGACCTCTTCGTCCTCGTCGGGCACGATCTGATAAGTTTCCGGATCGCCGCCACCGTCGATATAAGCCTTTAGTGCTGCTTCGCGCTCCGCAATGTGCAGCTTGTAGAACACGGTCTTGAGATGGTCTATCTCTTCCTTGGCAGGACATTCGTCACTGGCCACAATCTCCTTTAGACGTTCAATGACCTCTTTCTTTGTCTTGTAGACCTTTGCCGGCGCAGCCTCTTCCACAGGCTGTTCGTTAGCTTGAGGATCAGTAGCCACGGGAGCTGCAGTAGCGCTTTCATCGGCAGTTTCCACTTGAACGGCAGATTGCTCCACGTTCTTCTCGCTTTCTAATGTTCCCTGATTCAGGGTGTTCTCTTGAGAGTCCATCATTTCACTGTTTTAGTTTATGACAAGGTAATCTTTCAAATAAATGCCACGCCGCGCCTCGTCAAAAAGGCAGTAGGACAGAGCCCCGTGAAGAGGGCAATCTGTCTGTCGGCATGACCATTTCACATTCTTTAAAGTGCAAACTTAAATAAAAAAAATTGAATAGCAACGAAAAATGCGTTTTTTTTTCGTTTTTAGTCCAATATACCTTATTTATAAGGCTTTTAAGCCCTTCTTAAAGCACTCTTGCACGTTTGTATACATCAACAACAAGCCGCCGTGAGAAGCTTTCAAGCCAATCTTAAAACCTGCGTCAAAGCAAGCGTTTGCGTTTCAAGATAACCCACGATATGCCTGACACGAAGACAGAGAGCACCATGGCAATAAGGAATCCGTAGCGGCTTTCCTCCATGCCGTTGATGAGGTTCATACCGAAGATTGAAGAGATGAGCGTCGGAAACATCATGATGATCGACACCGATGTGAGGGTACGCATAACGGTGTTCATGTTGTTGTTGATGATGCTCGAGTAGGTGTCCATCGTCGATTCCAGGATGTCGGCATAGATATTTGTTGTTTCCCGTGCCTGCGACATCTCGATGTTTACGTCCTCAATGAGGTCGGCATCAAGCTCATCAACCTGAAGCTTAAACTTCAGTTTGGCAAGCAAGGTCTCGTTTCCGCGAATTGAGGTTATAAAATAGGTGAGCGAGTCTTGCAGACGGCTCAGGCCTATAAGCGACTCGTTGTTCACGCCGTGGTCGAGGTTATGTTTTGCCTTCTCTATGAGCGTGTTGATCTGCTTCAAGCGCTTAAGGTACCACACCGCTGACGAAAGGAACAGTCGGAAGATCATGTCCACATAATCGGTGAATCCCACCCCACGTTTCTGCTGATAACTGACAAAATCGATCATCATGTTTGTCTCATAATAACACACGGTGATGGTCACGTCACGCTTATGAATGATGCCGAGAGGCACGGTGGTGTAAGGCGTGCGCGAGCGTATCTCCTTGACATAGGGTATACGGAGGATGATGAGCATCCATCCGTCATCATACTCATAACGGGCACGTTCGTCCGTATCGCTGATGTCGGAAAGAAAATAATCGGGAATGTTAAACTTGTCCTCCAGATATTCTTGGTCTTCTTCTGTGGGGCATGTTACTTGAATCCAGCAGTTGGGCTGCCAATCGCTGATTGTCTTAAGTGTCGAGTTGGTGTTCCAATATGTTCTCATAAAGCAAAATCTCCATGACGATGCAAATAGGATGGAGCCTTGCTTTACTCATAAAAGCGGCTCTATCCTACGAAATTCATGTTTTCCGCGTGATAGTCGTCCATATTATTAATTAATGATAAATTCTTTTGTGGTGCAAAAGTAATAAATTCTTGCGAGACGGCAAGCCTCTTACCATTGTTTTTTAATGGCAAGAGGCTTTTTTTTAATCTTATTGTAACAATGGCGATGAGACGGTTATCACCTGATTATTATCTCATCACACATGACAAATCCGCCAAAGGTCGATTTCTCAACCTTTACATGAACGTAACGTGCCTTCTTGTGGCCCTTCCACTTGTGTGTGCGGTATAACGGATTTTCGGTGTCCTCCTGAGGCTCGTCTTTGCTGTAGACCTCATCATAAGTCTGTCCATCATTACTGAGCATCACCTGCACTTTAGAAGGCAGGAACACCTCGGTGCGCTTCATCTGCATGAAGCTCATCTCAACGTTGTTTATGCTTGTCATCTTGCCGAGGTCAATGACCACGTCGATGGCAGGCGTGCCGAGGAAGCCTTGCCAGCGTCCGTCGCTATAGGTCCAGCCGCCACACTTGCCGTCGATGAGACCATTGTCGCCGCCGGCGTTATAGCCTTTATAGTAGGGCTTGTTATAAGTGATCTTCGCGCCTATAGCCTTGTTCTTTACTGTGCCCAAGGCCTGCGGACGCTCTCCCACCTCTTTTCTAAGATCAAAAGGATGCATGCCTTCCTCGTTGCGCAGACGGTCTATCTGGACTAACGCGCGTTTCTTAAACTCTTTATAATCTTTGTTCTCGGAACCCGTCCATCCCTGTTCAGCCAATGCGAGGCCACGAGGCCATAACATAGCCTCCACATGCTCCGTTGTTGCTACATGCTCGGTCCACAGGTTGCCTTGAACACCGGTTATCAACTTACGCTCAGCCTCAGGCAGATCCTCTCCAGGAACATAATTGTAGACCTTCTCCAAGGGCAGATAGCCACCAATAGCGGGGCGCTGTGTGGTTGGAGCATCCTGATAATGGTCGAGATAGCAATATTCGGCTGGCGAGAGCACCACGTCATAGCCGTGCTTTATGGCCTCGTGAGCGCGATCCTTGTTACGCCACACCATCACCGTGGTGTTCTTCGACAGGTTTCCTGCGATCACCTCGTCCCATCCCACGAGCTGGCGTCCGTGCTCGTTGAGGAACTGTCCCATGCGGGTTATGAGATAAGCCTGCAGGTCATCCACGCTTGTGGTGCCCAGCTCGCGCATCTTGCTCTGACACAGAGGACAAGAAGACCACGATTTCTTTGCTGCCTCATCGCCACCCACATGAATGTAATGAGAGGGGAACACATCCATCACCTCCTTCAAGACATTCTCAAGGAAGTCGTATGTGGCAATGCTTCCAGCGCAATAGTCGGGCTGCTTATGCTTCTCGTGCGTGCATGACAGTTCGGGATAGGCTGTCGTCGCCTCGCTCGAGTGGCCCGGCATCTCTATCTCAGGCACGATGGTTATGCCTCGTTCAGCAGCGTAAGCCACAAGGTCGCGCAACTGGTCTTGTGTGTAAAAACCGCCATAAGCATTGGGCGTATCCTTAGAGCAATAGGGCTGTCCTGCCTCACGCCAATCGGCCCAATTTTCTATCGGTCTGTACGCCACGCTGTCGGTGAGTCGCGGATAGCGTTTTATCTCCATGCGCCAACCCTCGGCATCGGTGAGATGAAGGTGCAGACGGTTAAACTTATATTGAGCCATCACATCGATCTGGCGCTTGATGAAGCTCAGCGGATAGAAATGGCGCACCACGTCAAGCATCAGTCCGCGCCACTTATAAGCAGGAGCATCCTCCACGTCCACACACGGCACACCCTTCTTGTCCGTTATCTGGCTTACGGTCTGCCAAGCACGCATAAATCCCTCCTTTGCAGCAGCTTCTATCTGCAATGTGTCGGCTACGACATGCAGGCGATAAGCCTCTGGCGATGAAGCGCCTACGAGCTTTGCATAGCGCACCACCCTGTCTGTCTGGCCTTTAGCATCGACAGCCCAAGACGGCACGAACACGTTCTCTGCCATCTCGCCTACGGTGTTCTCCACCTTTATAGCACCAGAGGTTGCGAACACGCCCTTTCCAAACGTTAGAGCATGCGGTTTGGGTAACAGTTTTATCGCTGTCTTGTTCTGTGCATTTGCCATTGGAGAAAAAGCCAAAGCACACGCCACGATCGACATCACGAGTTGTTGTTTGTTAGTCATAGATTGCATTTATTTAAAAAAACAGATTATGGTTTTTCTGAAAGCTAATATTCCGTTGGCAAAAGTACGGATTTTATTTCATATAACCAAAAACAAACTCTTTTTTCGCTTTCTGTTACAAAACGCTTTCTGTTACAAAACGCTTTCTGTCATAAACCTAAAATGGAAGCGACTCGCCATCTTCTATATAAATACTTTCAAAATGTTTCTTCCTAAATGGAAAGGGGTGTCAGCTTGCTTTTTAAGTAAGCCAAGATTGTTTACTTGTGCAAATCAATCTTGTGACCCAAACTAATTGCCTGTGCTACAGTTGCAGCAACAATGGCGAATACAACTAATGTCATCATAATAATTTCCTTTCTTTAAATTGTTATCCTTAAACTAATCTTATATATATCTTTTCTCTTTTAGACGATGCAAAATTACTACAATTTTGCTGTGTGCGCAAACAAAATAACAAAAAACACACTCAACCACCCCTTTTTATTGACTAAAGTCAAATAACGATGTCATTCTGTCACATTTAGGAAATTTCCTTGAAACCATTTTGACACATTAAGCGAAAGTTTGTCACTAAAAGAAGAAAACAGACAGCAAATAGGCAAAAAACAATAAATACCTTAATAAAATGTAGCAAACTGCTGTTTTTGAATTGTTTTTATTAATTTTGCAGATAGAATAACAACTCAAACGATGTCTTTAAAAATAAATAAAACTGTTGGCGACATATCAAAAGTGGCTTTCTCGCTGTTGCTTGGCGGCCTGATACTCTTCTGGATGTATCACGATTTCAAGTTTAGCGACATTGCCGACGTGCTTCGCCACGACATGAACTGGACGTGGATGCTTCTGTCCTTCCCCTTCGGCATCTTGGCCCAGATGTTCCGCGGCTGGCGATGGCGCATGTCATTGGAGCCTGTTGGAGAGCATCCTCGCCACTCTACAAGCATAAACGCCGTGTTCCTGTCTTACGCTCTGAGCCTCGTCATACCCCGCATCGGCGAGTTTGCACGTTGCGGCGTGCTGAGCCGTTACGACAAGGTGTCGTTTCCCAAAGCCTTGGGCACGGTTGTCACCGAACGTGCTATCGACTCGCTGCTTGTGGCCTTTGTTGCCGCCTTCACTTTTCTTTGGCAGGTGAGCGTGTTCAACGTGTTCTTCGACAAGACGGGCACAAGCATCGACACCATTCTTCGTGGCTTCTCTCCTGCCGGATGGGCCGTGACCGGTGTGTGCGGCGTTGCGGCGTTAGCTCTTTTATGGGTGCTTGTACGCAAGCTCACTATATATAATAAGGTGAAAAACACCATCGGCGGAATATGGCAGGGCGTGATGTCGCTTCGCAAGGTCAAGAACGTTCCGCTGTTCATCTTCTTCACCATGGCCATCTGGGGCAGCTATTTCCTGCATTATTATCTCACATTCTTCTGTTTCGAGTCGACAGCCCACCTCGGCATGTCCTGCGCACTTGTCACATTTGTCGTGGGAAGCATTGCCGTCATCGTGCCCACCCCCAACGGTGCCGGCCCGTGGCATTTTGCCGTGAAGACCATGCTCATCCTCTATGGAGTGGCCGACAACAACGCCCTCTACTTTGTGCTCATCGTTCACACGGTGCAGACACTTCTCGTCGTGGCCTTGGGCGTGTACGCATGGATTGCCCTGTCGTTCACAAAGAAGAGGACGGCTGCGGTACAGACAAACTGATTTCTTATTTTAAACCACATAAAACATAAAAAATTATGAGCGAAATCAAGAATCTAAAACCAGAGTGCATCTGGCGAAATTTCTATGCACTGACACAGGTTCCACGTCCTTCAGGACATCTTGAAAAGATACAGCAGTTCCTGCTCGACTTCGCTGCCAAGGCTGGCGTGGAGGCTTTCAAGGATGCTGCCGGCAACATCGTCATGCGCAAACCCGCCACTCCTG
>ENA-OPML01000027-OPML01000027.1-human-gut-metagenome-genome-assembly--contig:-NODE-27-length-38781-cov-4.540360_pt1 | contig 38781 bp, 25 predicted proteins | sample MGYA00241526_ERZ501749 | MGnify/ENA primary metagenome ERZ501749 (study PRJEB25962, sample SAMEA2042647) | human gut metagenome | biome: human gut; feature: human-associated habitat; material: faeces... | reverse complement strand
ACTGACAATTAGATCGTTAGGTTGTTTTTGACTGATTTACGAGCATCCCTAATTAAATAAAATGTTTATCTTTGCCCTCAAACTATATATAATGAAGCTGATCCTGATGGGGGATATATGCGAGTAAAATAACAAAAATCCTTTGGATATGTTAAATCGTTTTCTTTTAAAGGCTATTTGGGTGGCAAATGTCTGCTTAATGCCGATAATCGCTATTGCCCAGAGCGACTATGTTTTTCCTGATTTAGGCATGGAAAATCAAGTTCGCATATACAATCGCACTTGCCACCTTCAAGTACACAAATGGCTTAAGCAAAATCATTTCAAAGACAGTGTTACTGTTAAGGAAATGAAAGAAGCCTTCTATCAGAACTACAAGTATGCCACAAGCAATAATCCTTATGCGGGATTCGATTCATTGACGGCCCCTTTTATTGGAGGAAACAATTATCCGGCAGTTATCATAACGGAAGTGATGAAATCATGTCCTGAAAAAAGATTAAGACCATTTAGGGGAATTTGGAGAAACACAAATCTACTATTACAAAGTCTAACAGATACAAAGGGACAGGAATGCCCAAAACACATTGCCCAAATAGCCAAACGTTGGCAACATTTGTCTGATTGGTATCATGGCGATGTCGTATGGCTTTTTTCGCCCAAGAATTACATGGGGTTCATTGTCTCCGGCCATCCTGCCGTTTCAAGTTTCTACGATGGCACACAGGTAGCATACAATTATTACTCTGGCCCCACAAACTTCTTCCAATGTTTCAACCAACGCGTTCTCGATGGCGACTGGCATGCAACAAGTGATATCAGCACATTCGCATTGAGCAACTTTCTTAATCTTGCAGTAGATATCAGAAACATCGAATGTCAGTTCTCTGTTCTTCTACACGAAAAGGCAAGGGGGGAATATACATTGGAGTTGTTGCTGCCACAAGAGCCTGACCAGAACGTACGCATTGCATTTTCTGAAATGCGCTTTGAAATTGAACATTTGCCAACAGATTTTTTTCTACCTTATTACACAGCCGACTTCCGCACCATGATGGGACGGTATTATCTGGTTACGGTTAATAATAACGGATGGATAATAAAAGATTACATGGACATTCCCTAACAAGAAGTAGCCAAGAGATAGTGCCATTCGGATCATCGAAACCCGCTTAACCCCAAGAGCTCCCCACCTTCTCTCTTCGGAAGATGGGGAGCTCTTTATCAATGTTGAAACATGGTAACGCTTACCGTCGTTTCCACGGGCACAATGCCCCACACGCTACTTCACAACATATTTCTTTCCGTTCTGCACATATACGCCGGGGCGCAGACCGCTGAGCGACAATCCCACACACTGGCCTTGGAGGTTATAGACCTTCGGGTCGGCGGTGGCGCGACGGTTGGCGATGGGCACCACGATGCCTGTGGGGGTGAAGTTGTGCTCGCGGTTGGCGGCCATGTTCAAGGCACGCACATCGGTGCGCGTCAGCACACGGTTGAATACCAACAGGTCGTCGAACGACGCCTCGGCCGATCCCCAGAACGATCCGTAACCCAAGTACATATTGGAGCAAGAGGCCACAAAGTCGACCAGTTCGTTGTAGTCGAACTGTGCCTTGGTGGTGATGCTGGTGCCGTTTTGCGAGCCCGCCACGGCACTGATGTTCTTTTGCGAACCATCAACATAGAGCTTCACACCGTCGGTGCGCGACACGGTCATGGTGACAAACGCCCACTTGCCGGCATTGAGATAGCCCGTCGTAACGGTCGATGGATGGTTGAGGTCGATCCAGTTGCCCGTATTGTTGTTGTAGCCCACATAGGCGTTGCCCGTCATGTAGAGGCGCGCCTGCGATAGGGGATTGAAGAAACTGAACAGGCAGTCCCACAGGTTCTCGTCGGTGAGCTGGGCCCAATACGACACGGTGAAGCCATCGGTGAGCGTGGCACCGTTGAGCGGGTTGTCCATCTGCACATAGCTGGCGCGTCCGCTGGCGCCAAACTGGGTGTGGACAAACTGTCCGCTGCGCTCGTGGTCGGCCTGCAGCGAGGGAACGGAGGCCCCCGACTGGCCCTTCAGGAGAGCCACCTGGGCCGAGTCGAAGGCGTTGACGATCGGACGGTTGTCGAAGTTGTAATAAGCCACGGTGCCGCTCTCTATGTCGGCCTGGTCCGGAATGGTGGTCTTGCGCACGTTCACCGAGAAGGTGTCGACACACTGCCAGTCGCCCGAGGTGAGCGTCATCACGAGGTCGACAGGCATGTTGTCGGCCGTCATGGCCTCGGGGTTGTAGCGTCCATCGTCGCTGAGGATCGTTGGGTTCGACGATTTCCACGCGACGCTCACATTGTCGTAGCCTTGGGTAACGCCATAGAGGTTCACGTTGCTGTTGACGGTCTTGCCTTGGCCCACAGGCATGGTGGCCGTGCGGAGCAGGTACGACAAGGCGTAGGCGTCCGCCATCTTATAGCCCCAAACGGTGGCCGCCGTGCCCACTCCGGTAAAGGCGATGGCCTTGATGGTATAGGGCTCCATGTGCTGCTCCACCACCACGGCCTGGTAGGTGTCGCCTCCAGCCTTGAGGGTCATATACGAGGTGCCTTCGGTGAGGCTCCAGGTGCCGGTGAGAGCGCCCGTCACCTTACCGTCCTCGGTGAGGGTCACGGCGATGGGTTTCACCGTCTCGCGGTTTATATAGTCCACTCCCTGCTTATGCACGAGCACCTGATAGGTTCCGGCCAACTCGTGGGCGCTGAAACGCTGGCGCGTGGCAATGCTGTCGTCGTTGACGGTCTCGCCCGTAAACTCGAAGGGGGCGGCGGCCAACCAGCCGTTGCTCGTGGTGAACAGTTGGTGAACACGCACCGTGTGGCCTTCCGACCCGTCGTTGAAACGGGTGTGGTAAATGAGGAAACTGCGGCCTTGCGCATCGGTGATGGCCGAGTTGTGGCCCTGCGACAGCTCGCCTGGCGTGCTGAAGGAAGTCTTCTTTCCGGTGGTCATGAACCCCCAGTTCTCATAGCTGCCGAGAATCTTCTCGCCGCGGAAACTGCCGTTCGTGCCATAGTTCATGAGATAACGGTCGAAGAGGGCCGATGTGCCCTTGGGGTCGACATAGGGCCCGTCGGGGTTCTTCGAGCGAAACACCTCCATCTCGTAGCCACCATCGGAGGTCAGTCCACCATACGACATGAAGAGGTAATAGTAGTCGCCAATGTGCTGTATGTACGATCCCTCGCCCGAAGCGTAGTAGCCACCGGCTATCTTCTTGCCGAAATAGGGGTCGGAGGTGTAATTGGCGCCGCTTCCGGTAAGGGGGTAGGTGGCGTCGTAGTCGCGCAAGCCGGTCTTGGCGTCGAGCTTAAGCATGAATATTCCGCCCGACCAGGAGCCATACGACATCCACAGCTGGCCGTTCTCATCGTAGAACACGCAAGGGTCGATGCAGTTGGGCCATGTATCGCCCCACTTGGCTTGCTTGTTGTAGCGGCTGGGCAACGAGGCCTGTGTGCCTACGACCTGCTCGAGGTCGGTGTTCTTATACGAGTTGGCGTTCTTGCCATTGAACCCACCAATGACCACCGGCCCTTGGTAAACATAGGGACCATTGATGTTGTCGGCGGTGAGCAGCACCACGCTCGAAGCCCAGCTGTCGCCGTTGATGCTGAGGTATTGGCACCATTTGTTCATCACCGGATTGTAGATGATATCGGGCGCCCAGAGGTTGCCGTCGACATTATAATCCTTGGAAGCCAGGGCCGACCAGGCCGCCGCATCGAAGTTGGGCAGGCTGATGGTACGGCCTGCGGCGGTGGTGAGGCTCGTTACCTGCGGATGTGCAAACGCCTCCTGATTGGTGGCTCCCGGCACGATGGCCCCACCAACGACCGTTCCCCAGGGTATGGCGGGCGCTATGTGGGTCCATTGGTAAAGGTCGGCCGTGCGGGCTTGCGCACGGTGCGAGCCAAAGATGTAATACTGCTGGCTCTGCGTGTCCCATACCACCGAGGGGTCATGAACCGAAACGCGCTTGGGCGCCTCTGTGGTGTAGAGGGTCATGGCTTCGGAGCGCGTCAGCGTGTGCTGAGCCTGCGAAGTGAGCGACAAAGCCGAAAGGAGTAGAAGGGTAGATAATTTCGACATATAGCTTAGTTTTTAAGATAGCTTGGTTGATGGTTGCAAAGGTAAGGCAAAATAACCAAATGGAACACAAGAAAGGCGAGAAAATAAGTGTTTTTCTACGTTTTATGCCATTCCGAACGTTATGGTCTACAGGTCGGTGGGGGAGAGGGGGCAATCGTTTCCAATCATTAAAATAACTAAATTTTACTATAATATCAAAGTTTTAGGGTAACTTTGCACCTTAAATATAAGTCATTAAACGCATGAGTTTAACAAAAATAGTGGGCCAGTTCTTTAAGCCCCGCCAGTATGCACTGGAGAAACACTACACCCAGCCCGAGGCTTTGCAAGAAGCCGTGCTGCGCCACTTACTGGAAAGAGGCTCCAACACCGAATATGGCCGCAACCACCTGCTGTCGCCCAAGAACAGCTATGAGGAGTTTGCCAAGAATGTTCCGATCAACACCTACGAGGAGTTGAAGCGCGACATCGACCGCATGCGCCACGGAGAGGCCGACGTGCTGTGGCCCGGACAGGTGCAATGGTACGCCAAATCGTCGGGAACCACCAACGACAAGTCGAAGTTCATACCTGTCTCGGCCGAGGGATTGCACGACATCCACTACCAGGGTGGCAAGGACGTGGTGACCTTCTACCTCCGCAACAACCCCAACAGCCGGCTCTTCGACGGCAAGTCGCTCATACTGGGAGGCAGCCACTCGCCTAACTACAACGTGGACGGATCGCTCGTGGGCGACCTCAGCGCCATCCTCATCGAAAACATCAACCCGCTGGTAAACCTCATGCGAGTGCCCAGAAAGCGCACGGCGCTGCTATCAGACTTCGAGGTGAAGCGCGACCGTATCGCACAGGAGTGCCTGCATAAGAACATCACCAACATATCGGGTGTGCCCTCGTGGATGCTCAGCGTGCTCGTACGCGTCATGGAGCTGTCGGGAAAGAAGTACCTCGAGGAGGTGTGGCCCAACCTGGAGGTGTTCTTCCACGGAGGAATAGCCTTCACACCCTACCGCTCACAATACGAGCAACTCATCACCTCTTCGAAGATGCACTACATGGAAACATACAACGCCTCGGAGGGATTCTTTGGCATACAAGACGACCCCACCGACCGATCGATGCTGCTCATGCTCGACTATGGTGTGTTCTACGAGTTTATTCCGCTCGAGGAAGTGGGACGCCCCGACGCCACGGTGGTGCCGCTCGAAGGGGTGGAGATTGGCCGCAACTACGCCATGGTGATAACCACCAGCTGCGGATTGTGGCGATACATGATTGGCGACACGGTGGAGTTCACATCCAAACGACCCTATAAGTTCATCATCACAGGACGAACAAAATACTTCATCAACGCCTTCGGTGAGGAGCTGATCATGGACAACGCCGAGAAGGGACTGGCCTACGCCTGCGAGAAAACGGGCGCACAGGTGCTCGAATACACCGCCGCACCGGTCTACATGGACAAGAACGCCAAGTGCCGGCACCAGTGGCTCATCGAGTTTAGCAAAGACCCCGACAACCTGGAGCGGTTCGCACAGGCGCTCGACGAGAAGTTGCAGGAGCTCAACTCCGACTACGAGGCCAAGCGTTCGAACAACGTGACGTTGCAGCACCTGGAGGTGGTGAAGGCCAAAGAGGGACTGTTCAACGACTGGCTGAAGCAGAAAGGACGCCTCGGCGGACAACACAAGGTGCCCCGACTGAGCAACTCACGAAAGAACATGGATGAGCTGCTGGAGATGAACAAGGGCTAAAAACCCATGGGGAAACGGCAACCGCCATCGTGGGGAAACGGCCACACAGCGCCGCAACCCACGGATAATCAGTAAGAAAAAGCCAATTAGAAGATGAACAACAAGACAGATAACAGCAAGCAGCTACGAAAGGAAAAGCAGACGGTGACCATGCGCGCAATCAGCCTGCTGACACTTTTCGTCGCCACACTCATGCTCATGTCGTGCGCCAAGATGGGCAGCCCCGACGGAGGATGGTACGACGAGACGCCGCCACGCGTCATCGGTTGCTCACCCGCCGACAAGGGCGTCAACGTCAACCGAAGACATATCTACATCAACTTCGACGAGTTCATCAAAATAGACAACCCCTCACAGAACGTCGTCGTGTCGCCACCGCAGCTCAACCAGCCCGAAATAAAAGGACAAGGAAAGCGCATCAGCGTGGAGCTGCTCGACTCGCTGAAGCCCAACACCACCTATACCATCGACTTCTCGAGCGCCATCAGCGACAACAACGAGGGAAACCCCATGGGCAGCTACACCTATAGCTTCTCAACGGGCGACCATATCGACACGCTCGAGGTGTCGGGATATGTGGTGGAAGCCAGCAACCTGGAGCCCGTGAAGGGCATTCTCGTGGGACTCTACGACAGCATCTCGAACGACTATTTCAAGAAGAAGCCCATGCTGCGCGTGTCGAAGACCGACGCCAGCGGACACTTCACCATCAAGGGCGTGGCGCCCGGAACCTACCGCATCTACGCCTTGCAGGATGCGGATGGCGACTTCGTGTTCAGCCAAAAGAGCGAAATGGTGGCTTTCCAGCACGAACGGGTCGTGCCCTCGTTCAAGGAAGACACACGACAAGACACCACATGGCTCGACTCGCTACACATTGCCAGCATCAAAACGGTGCCCTACACCCACTTCCTGCCCGACAACATCTGCCTCAGGGCATTCAACGAGGTGATGACCGACAGGTATTATCTCAAGGCCGAACGAAAGGAGGCCGACCACTTTACGCTCTTCTACACCTACGGCGACAGCATTCTGCCCAGCATCACCGGACTGAACTTCAACGCCAACAACGCCTTTATCATCGAACCAACGGAGCATAAGGACACCATCACCTATTGGCTGCGCGACACAACATTGGTGAACCAGGACACGCTGACCATGGCCCTCACGCACCACATCACCGACACGCTCGGAACGCTGCAACTGCAAACCGACACCATCAAGATCATCTCAAAGGAAACCTACGCCAAGCGAACGAAGGACCTGAAGAAAAAGATGGAGCAATGGCAGAAGGAGCAGGACAAGCTGAAAAAGCGCGGGGAACCCTACGACACCCTCATGAGGCCCGAGCCCCTGAAGATCAACATGGCGCCCCTGGGCGAGATGGATCCCGACCAAAACATCTGGATAACGGCCAAGAAACCGCTCAACGACGTCGACACAGCCCACATACACCTCTACTCGCACCAACCCACCGACTCGCTATGGTACGCCGAGCCATACCGCATAGACCGAAAAGACTCGCAAACCTTCGTGCTCAAGGCGGCATGGAAACCCGAAATGGAATACAGCCTGGAGATCGACAGCGCCGCCTTCCTATCCATCTACGGACAAGCCTCGATAGCCATCAAGCAGGGGGTGCGCGTCAGGTCGCTCGACAAGTACGCCACGCTCCTCATGACCCTGCAGGGCATGGAGGGGAAGCCTGTCATCGCACAGCTGCTCGACGGATCGGACCAAGTGGTCAAGGAAGCAACGACCCACAACGGGCAGGCGGAGTTCTTCTACCTCAAGGCGGGCAAATACTACATGCGAATGATTCTCGACGAAAACCAAAACGGCAAGTGGGACACGGGCGATTACGACGCCGACCGGCAGCCAGAGAAGGTCTACTACTATCCCGAGACCATTGAGTGCAGGGCCAAATGGGACCTCACGCTGACATGGAATCCCAACGCGCGTCCCTTCAACAAGCAGAAACCCGAGCAGATAACCAAGCAGAAAGGCGAAAAGGCCAAGAGCATCAAGCACCGCAACGAGGAGCGAGCCAAGAAGCTGGGCATAGAGTACATACCAAACAACAACTTGTAACACTAAGTATCATGAAACAAGCGAAAACATATCTCCTGGCATGCTGCCTCATGCTGGCCATGCTGCCGGCAAAGGCGCAGTGTGGGTTCCATAACGACGCATTCAAGTCGGGCGAGTTTCTGTCCTATAATCTTTATTACAACTGGAAATTCGTGTGGGTGAAGGCCGGAACGGCTTCGTTCTCAACGGTTCAGAGCAAGCGCAACGGACAGCCTGCATGGCGCAGCAGCCTGATCACACGAGGCAACCAAAAGGTCGACAAGATGTTTGTGTTGCGCGACACCCTGCTGTGCTACAACACGCTCAACCTGGAGCCCATCTACTACCGAAAGGGAGCGCGCGAAGGGTCGCGATACACCGTAGACGAGGTGTTCTACAGCTACCCCAACGGCAAATGCCACGTGAAGCAGCACCGACAGCACGGCAACGGAACCCACTCGTGGGAGCAACACACCTACAACGACTGCGTGTTCGACATGATGAGCATCTTCCTACGCGCACGCTCGTTCAACCCAACGGGATGGCGGAAAGGGCACGACGTGAACTTCCCCATGGCCGACGGAAACGGGCGATACCCCGCCCGGCTGCGCTATGAGGGCAAGGTGAACGTCAAGACCGACGACGGACACACCTACAGATGCCTCAAACTGGCATACCTCGAGAACGAGAAAGGGGAGGGATTCAAGAAAATTGTGGACTTCTTCGTCACCGACGACAAGAACCATGTGCCCGTAAGGCTCGACATGCACCTCCGCTTCGGATCGGCCAAGGCGTTCCTCACAGGAATGAAAGGAACCAAGAGCCCCATCACATCAAGGGTGAAATAAGCGGGATAAAAGCGGCCTTGTAGACCGCCTGAAGCCCCAAAACGAAACGCCACAAGCATCAGAACATTGCTGATAGCTTGTGGCGTTTTACGTGGTTACAGGCGTTTGAACCCTAAACCACAAACGGTCATTAGACCGATTTGGGTTAAAAGATATCCAAGAGCCTGACATCAAACTCTTGCACAGTGCCTGAAACTTGATATATCTTATGCAAAAGAAACTGCCGCGTTTTCGTTATGAAAGAGGTCGTCTTTCCCATGATGAGAGCTATTTCGGATGGTTTAAAGCCATAGCGAATCAAAACGCATAAACGGTAACAGTCTTTCGAAATCTGCTCAGTCTCAAATCTTACTATCCGAAAGTTTGGTATGGCACATTCCAGGTTTGCTATTAATTCTTCCCAATCAGCATCAGCCAACAATGTCTTGGATGGGTTGTTCAAGAAAGAGACAAAGCGTTTGTAAACGGCAGTTTGCTGTAATGAGATAAGCAAAAACAAGTAAAAGCTTTCCTATAATGCTATTTATAAGCACCATAGGAAAGCTTTCCTTGATTTTTTTCAACTGCACAATATGTTTATCGGAACGTGCGCGCTTTATGGTTGGAGCACTACGCACACTTCATCAGATACTGGTAATAATATTTACAGCTTAGTATTTTTTGATGATAGTGGCCATCATGCCTCATGGGAGCTTCCGAAGGCTTCCTTCTCGGCGGCCGCAATGATGTCCTCACGGCTTTGGGCCTTGGCGCTGATGTCGCTCAGGTCGAACTCGTTGTCAGCATTCTCGGTGCCGGCCATCGAATGGTTTTCAGCGTCACCCATCTCGCTGACGGCGGCCCTACGCTCGTCAACGGCACTTTCCCTCTCGGTGAACACACGCTCACGGAAGGCCGTCTCGTGCTTCTCGTCGGCAACCGCTTGGGTGCCATCCGTCACGATGAACGCGGAGCTCTCGCAGGTATCGGGCAAGGCCTGCACAGGCTCCTCCTCCATTTTCGTGCGCTTGCCCTTGGCGGCAAACACGGCGTCGATGAACTGCGGCTCGCGTTTCAGCTTGTTGAGCGTATCCTTCGAGGCCTTTTGCTGGCTTTCTTTCTTCGAGAATCCTTGTCCCTCGCAACCTGCCACGCCCTCCATGAACACCTGATAGGTGAACGTGGGACTGCCGCTCTGGTCTCTTCCGGTGCTGATCTCGCGGAACTCCATCTTCACCTTGTTGCGCTGCGTCCACTCGATGAGCTTGCTCTTGAAGTTCACCTCCTTGTAAGCCACCTTGTCGATGTTGATCATCTGCGACAAGATTCGCTTGTTGAGGAAGCGCATGCAGGCGTCGTAGCCACAATCGAGATAGATGGCTCCCACGAGCGCCTCAAAGGCGTTGCCGCCCATGTAGCTGTTGTGCGACATGGAATGGCCGCTCGAAAGGATGAGCTTGTTGATGCCCATCTCCACCGCCAGGCGGTTGAGCGTCTCGCGAGACACCAACTTCGATCGCGTGTTGGTGAGGAATCCCTCGCGCTTTCCGGGGAAATGGTGGTAAACGATGTCGCCCACAGCGGCGTCGAGAATGGCGTCGCCCAGAAACTCCAGGCGCTCATTGTTGACTGGTTTACCCTTCTTGTTGCGGTGCATGACGCTCTTGTGCATGAGCGCCATCTTGTAATGGCTGATGTCGCGTGGAACGAAACCGATGATGTCGCGTAAAGACAAATAAAGCTCCTTGTCCTTTCGGAAAGGGAGCCTTATTGTTTCTATCAAGTCTCTGAAAACAAACACGTTCATTATTCAGCGTATTTCTTAACGATGATGCAAGCGTTGTGACCGCCAAAACCGAAGGTGTTTGACAGCGCAGCGCGCACCTCGCGCTTCTGAGCCTTGTTGAATGTGAAGTTCAGGTTATAATCGATCTCGGGATCCTCGTCGCCCTCCTCATGGTTGATGGTAGGCGGAACGATGTCGTTCTTCACGGCCATCACACAAGCCATGGCCTCTACAGCGCCGGCGGCGCCCAGCAGGTGACCGGTCATGCTCTTGGTAGAGCTGATGTTGAGCTTGAAAGCCTGCTCACCGAACACATCCTTGATGGCCTTGGCCTCAGAGATGTCGCCCACGTGTGTGGACGTTCCGTGCACGTTGATGTAGTCGATGTCGTTGACCGACATACCAGCGTCCTCGAGCGCTGCGTTCATCACGAGCTTGGCTCCGAGACCCTCGGGGTGCGACGCGGTGATGTGATAAGCGTCGGCGCTCATGCCCTCACCAGCGATCTCAGCATAGATCTTGGCGCCACGAGCCTTGGCGTGCTCCAGTTCCTCAAGCACGAGGCAACCTGCGCCCTCAGCCATGATGAATCCGTCGCGGCTGGCGCTGAACGGACGGCTGGCGTGCTCAGGATCGTCGTTACGTGTTGAGAGAGCCTTCATGGCGTTGAAACCGCCCACGCCAGTGGCGCAGATGGCACTCTCGGCACCTCCAGAGACGATGACATCGGCCTTGCCCAGACGAATCAGGTTGAATGCGTCTGCCACAGCGTGCGTCGATGATGCGCAAGCGCTTGTCGTAGCGTAGTTGGGGCCATGGAAACCAAAGTGAATGCTGATTTGTCCGGCAGCGATGTCGGAAATCATCTTCGGGATGAAGAAAGGATTGAACTTCGGACCAGCCTCGATGTGCTGACCGTAGTAGACCACCTCCTCCTGGAACGTGTGGATACCGCCGATGCCCACGCCGTAAACGACGCCAATGCGGCTCTTGTCCACCGTCTCAAGGTCGAGTCCCGAGTCCTTGACACCCTGAATGGCGCTAATCATGGCCAGCTGCGTGTAGCGGTCCATCTTGCGCACCTCCTTGCGGTCCAGGTAATCGCAGACGTTGAGGTTTTTCACCTCGCAGGCGAACTTCGTCTTGAAGTTCGTCGTATCAAATTGTGTAATAGGTGCTGCGCCGCTTTTACCAGCCACGAGGTTCTGCCAGGTCTCCTCAGGCGAGTTACCGACTGGAGTAACGGCACCCAGACCTGTTACTACTACTCTCTTTAATTCCATTGATTGAAAATGATGTTAAAAGTTTAGCGTTTAGTGTGGTGACAATCTGTCGAGACAACACTAAACGCTAAACGGGATGGCTATCAACTTACTTGGCGTTCTCCTGGATATAGTTGATGGCGTCCTGCACGGTCTGAATAGTCTCAGCCTTGTCGTCAGGAATAGAGATACCGAACTCCTTCTCAAACTCCATGATCAGCTCGACGGTATCCAGTGAGTCGGCGCCCAGATCGTTAGTGAAGCTTGCCTCAGACTTAACCTCAGCCTCGTCTACACCCAGTTTGTCAACGATGATTGCCTTAACTTTTGATTCAATTTCTGACATAATTGTAAATTTTAAAATTGATTATTATTAGTTTCTTATCAAACAGGCTGCAAAGTAACTGATTTTTTGGTAAATACGCAAATATTTTTGAATAAAAGTGACTCTCGCTTGCACAAACACCCATACATTGTGCAAATATCTGTCACTATTTTATCTGTTATTTGTTGCATATCTCGAAATTAATAGGTATCTTTGCACGAAATCTAAATCACTATAAAGAATGTCATTTACAGCTCATTGCAACGTTATTTTTAACAAGGCCATCGAAGACTACCACGTCATCGACAACGTTGACACGCCTATCAACAACCCCTATGATCGCGATGAAATCGACAACCGTTTGTACCTGAAATGCTGGATTGACACCGTGCAATGGCATCTTGAGGACATCATCCGCGACCCACACATCGACCCCATTGAGGCTTTGGCACTGAAGCGCCGCATCGACCGCAGCAACCAGGACCGCACCGACCTTGTGGAGCAAATCGACTCTTACTTCCGCCAGAAGTACAGCGACGTCAAGCCTAAGGACGACGCTCGGCTGAACACCGAGAGCCCCGCATGGGCCATCGACCGCCTGAGCATTCTCGCCCTGAAGATCTACCACATGAAAGAGCAGGCCGAGCGCCACGACGCCAGCGAAGAGCACCGCCAGCGCTGCCAGGACAAGTTGGCCATCCTGTTGGAGCAACAGAAGGACCTGGGTACTGCCATCGACCAGCTGCTGGAGGACATTGAGGCTGGAAGGAAGTACATGAAAGTGTACCGCCAGATGAAGATGTACAACGACCCCAGCACCAACCCAGTGCTCTACGGGAACAAAAAATGAAGACAGACCACATTCTTGTCATACGCTTCTCGGCCATGGGCGATGTGGCCATGACCGTGCCAGTGGTGTGCGCACTTGCCCACCAATACCCGCACGTGCGCATCACCGTGCTGTCGCGGCCCTTTGCCCGTCCGTTCTATGAGAACCTTGCGCCCAACGTGGGGTTCATGGGAGCCGACACCAAAGGCGAGTACCATGGCATCAAGGGGCTCAACGCGCTCTACCGCAGGCTCACGGCGAAGAACTTCACAGCCATCGCCGACCTCCACAACGTGCTGCGCTCCGACTACCTGCGTATGCGATTCAACCTCGACCGCTACCGTGTGGCCCATCTCGACAAGCACCGCCCAGAGCGCCGACAACTCACCTCGGCCAACAACAAGGTGCTCGAGCCGCTGCCCACAGCCTTTGAGAACTACGCCAAGGTGTTCGAGAAGTTGGGCTACCCCATCGACATGAGCCAATCCTATCCGCTCATGCCCACGGCGGCCAGCCTCAGGCAGCTGCCAGCCGAGATAGGCGAGAAGAAGCCATTCCAGCAGTGGATAGGTATCGCGCCATTTGCGGCGCACCGCGGAAAGGCATATCCCATCGAGAAGATGGAGCAAGTGGTGGCCACACTGATCCACAACCACCCGTCGTGCCGCATATTCCTCTTCGGAGGAGGCGACAAGGAGAAGCAGCTCATCAGCGGCATCACCGAGCGCCACGCCAACTGCGTGAACGTGCCGGCGTTGCTCCACGGACTCACCGAGGAGCTCATGCTCATGAGCCATCTCGATGTCATGGTGAGCATGGACAGCGCCAACATGCACATGGCCTCGCTCGCGGGCACCACAGTGGTCAGCGTGTGGGGCGCCACGCATCCCTACGCAGGTTTCTTGGGCTGGAAACAGTCGATGGACAACGCCGTGCAGCTCGACATGCCCTGCCGCCCATGTTCCATCTTCGGCAACAAGAAATGCCTCAGGGGCGACCATGCCTGCATGATGACTCTCGACCCCCAGCTTATAATAAATAAGGTGGAGGCCAACCTGTAAGCCACATCTTTCCTTCCCACATTTTACACAACGCCACACTCGGACCGATAGGATTCACGCCGTGAACCTACGCTCCGAGTGTGGCGTTTTTTATTATGCTTGTTTGTCGCAAATAGGTTGTTGAAAACCCTGTGGATAACTGGCTGAAAAGCGTAGGGATAACCCTGTGCATAACCTCGGGGTTATCCACACTTCAGGTCCACATCCTGAAAATCGTGGATATCAACAGGGTTATGCAAAAGATTATAGTCATTTTTCCACAGTTTTTGATGGGGAAAAGATATAAACTTATTAACTTTGCATACATAACAACAATTGTGGATAAACGGCTAAGGGATTGATAATCAACCGGAAGATATGATTGACGTATGTGGATAAGCCCACCCATTGTGTGGATAGCGGGAAAGGCGCTTTTGGGGCGTTTCAGTTATCAACATTTCCACAGGCTATCATCATACTCTTTTATTTTTTCTTTTAAAATAAAAAAAGAAAGATAATAATAAAAGGGCGTTGAAAACCATCCCGGCATGAAACGAAAACAAACATGGTAAAACAAAGCTGGAAGGAGAAAGGATTCGTAGATGAGCCTGTCGATAGCTCGCTCGACCTGAAGAAGGAGATTCGAAAACTGTGCCAAGAGAAGGATGCCATCATCCTGGCCCACTACTACACCACCGGCGACATACAGGACATTGCCGACTTTGTGGGCGATTCTTTGGCTTTGGCGCGCAAGGCTGCCGAGGCCGACGCCAAGGTGATAGTGATGTGTGGCGTGCATTTCATGGCCGAGACGTGTAAGTTGCTCTCGCCCGACAAGACGGTGCTCTGCCCCGACCTCACCGCGGGCTGCTCGCTGGCCGACAGTTGCAAGGCCGCCGACCTGAAGGCTTTCAAGGCCGAGCATCCCGGCTATCAGGTGGTGAGCTATGTCAACACCACGGCTGCCGTGAAGGCGCTCACCGATTGTGTGGTGACCTCTGGCAACGCCAAGAAGGTCATCGACAGCTTCCCCGCCGACGCCAAGATCATCTTTGGCCCCGACTATAACCTGGGCAACTACATCAACTCGGTGACGGGGCGCAGCATGCTGCTTTGGAATGGCGGTTGCCATGTGCACGAGAAATTCTCGGTATCGGAGATCGTGAAGCTCAAGGCCGAGCATCCTGAGGCCGTTGTCATGGCCCATCTGGAGTGTAAGGCGCCTGTGCTGGCCGTGGCCGACGTGAAGGGGTCCACCGCCACCATGCTCAAGTATGCTCAGGAGCATCCCGAGACGCGCTCGTTTATCGTGGCCACCGAGGCGGGCATCCTCCACGAGTTGCAGCGCACCTGTCCCAACCAGGAGTTCATTCCCGTGCCTCCCGAGGTGTCGGAAGGCTCGTTGGGCTGTTCGTGCAACGAGTGCGAATACATGAAGAAAAACACGTTGCAGAAGATCTACAACGCGCTGAAGGAGGGATGGCCGGCCATCGAGATCGACGCCGACGTGGCGCGCGACGCCGTGAAACCCATCAAGCGAATGCTCGAACTGAGTTAGTGGCGCAACTTCCGCCAGGCTTTTTTCATGGCCCACGGTCCGTAGAGGCCCATGAGGAAGGCCAATGGCACATACACCACCGGGGGCAGGCTCACAAAGTGGAGCAGCACCTGGAGGGCCGCAATTTGGAAGAAGCCGCTATAAAGGTAAATGGTATAGGTGTACCCAAAGAGGTGGTCGAGCGCATGGGTGCCTCGGCGCTCGTAGAGCAGCGCCAGGCCGATGCTCATCAGGATGCCGTTGAGCGCCATGAGCAGGTCGGTCAGCGAGCCTTGGGGCACATACATCAATAGGACAGACAGAGCCAGTGTCGTGATGAAAACCATCGCGGCATTGGCTTTTTTGATGGCCGTTTCCACGCGCGACGCTTGGTACTGGTAGCCCAAGGCGAAATAGAACAGGTAGAACACCACGCCGACGATGTTGAGCAGGCTGTCCTTTGCGAAGGGCATCAGGCAGTCGACCACGCCCAATGCGCCCAGCGCCACCATGCCGCCCGTGGTGGTGGCATGCCGTCCCAGGGTCTTGCGCGCCAAGATAAACACGGTGAACACGAGAAACAACGTGGGCATGAACCAATAGGCGCCAAACACGTTGTGGTAGGGAATGAGCAGCTGGTCGAGGTAGTCGTGAAGGTTGAGTTGGATGGGACGCACGCTATAACGCGACATCAGGGCCTTGGGAACAAAGAACAGGCTGCTGATGACCACATAGGGCACCAACAACCGTCGGGCCTTGCGCGCCATGTATCCGGTGCGCCCAGAGAGTTGCAGATGGGCCAAGTCGCCATGTACATACTTGAGCAGGTAGCCCGATATAAAGAAGAACAGGGGCATGTGGAACCCGTAGATCCATCTTATGAAGGGTGTGTCGCAGGGAAATTGGTAGAAGGAATGGCCCAGCACCACAAGGATAATGCCGAACGTTTGTAGGAACAATATGTCGCGTAGTTGCTTCATCGCTCAATGACTTGAATGTTTTTCCCATCCACAATCCACACGTGGTCGTAGCCCTCGCGTAGCTTTTCCTGTGCCAACTGTTGTGGGTTGTTGTCGGGTGTCGTTATGGTTGCGTGCAGTTCTTGCGGCCATTTGCCTCCCGTTTGCCACACCACGGCGTTGCCCCATCCGTAGGAGTCGTAGGGTATTACGCAGAAACTCGAGTATTTGTGCTCTCCATGGTCCACACAGATGCAATGCACGCGGTGTGTGGGCTTGTGCGTCTGCCTGATGGTTTCGAGGGCCATTTGGTAGCCGTCCATGCCCGATTGGTACGCCTTTTCCCAATGGCGTGCGCCGACGGCGATCGCCGACACGACATAAAGAATCAGGGCACCCAGTGCCGTTCTCCTGATGTTTCCCTCCTTGGGCATGAGCCATCCGGCCAGCAAGGCCAGTGGGGCCAGTCCGGCATAGGCGTGCATGGTGCTGAAGAGGGTTAGCAGGTGGGGGGCGACGGCCACCAGCGAGGCTGCCAACAGGCCCCACAACCGCCTGTCGCAGCGCCTACGGTAGGCGTTGAGAAGGTTCAGCGCGAAATAGGGTGCCGACAGGGTGAGTGTGAGCAAGAGGTAAGGCACGTTGCGGCTCGGGCGATGGAACACGCTGACAAAGTCGAAAGAGGTATAGGATAACAGCACATATTTGGCCACGTTGGATAGCCTTCCGGCCAGGGGAATGTTGAAATACGCGTTCTCTTCCTTTTCATAGCTATTGGGTAATGCGAGTCGGAGGGTTCCGTAAACGATGAGCAGGCCCATCGCCCACGCCAGATGCCGACAGGCTTGTCGCCCCGATACCTTGTTGAAAAGCCAGCCCACCCAAGGGCTAATGAACAGCCACATGGCGCCGTTCTCCTTGCACAGGGTGGCCGTGGCGCACAGCAGGAGCCACGAGGGAATGGCGTGGCGCTTGCCGCTGAGGTACACCCACAGGGCGGCCAAGCCCCAACAGGAGGCGTACGTTTGGTTGAGCGAGTCGATGGAGAGCAGTGTGCCGAGGATGGCGGGCGACACATAGTGGATCGTGGCTGCCGTGAGGCGCGCTGCCGGGTGGAAGTCCAACCGTCGGGCTATGAGCCAAACCCACAGCGTTGCCAGGGCGTGTCCGAGGTAGACGCAGAGGTGGTTGAGTGTGGGAAACCAACGGTCGCCCATCGCCACGACATAGCCGAACGCACCGTCGAAGGGTCGCCAATAGTCGCCATACGGCAGGAGATACTTCCAAAAGTCGGGGTCGGTGTTGGGATAGGTGGTGTAGGTCCAATCGTCGAAGGTGGGACGTAGCAGCGTCAGCGCGTAGACCACGGCGGGCGCGGTAAGCAGCATCAGCGCAAATGCGATTCTCTCTTGGCGGCTTGTGGGCATGGTCGTGGTTAGTTGATGATGGCCACCTTGCATACTACCCCTGTCTCGCCATCGGCCGTGGCCACCGCCACCATGTAGACGCCACTGGCCACACGGCGTCCGTCGCGGTCCAATCCATACCATTTGTATTGGTTTCCGTTGGCTTTTCCTTCGCTCACGAGCGATCCGTTGGCCGTCAGGATCTTCACGTCGGCGTTGTTTTCAAGGCCCGTAATGGTGATGGGGCCAGCGTAGTCGGGGCGCACGGGGTTGGGATAAGCATACACGTTGTCCTTCGTCATGCCGTCGCCGCTGGGGATGGGTGCCGTGTAGGAGCATAGGCCCTTGTCGGTTCCTATGAACAGCTCACCGCTTTTCTCGTCGAGGGCCAGCGCCAGGATGTTGTCGGAGAGGAGAGGGCTGTTGCTGGCCGTGAAGTGTTGCAGCTGCGATATGTTGTCGCTGCCAATGAGGTAGATGCCCGCCCCTCCCGTTCCAAACCACTTTCGGTTGGCCTTGTCGATGACACAGGCGGTGATGTCGGTGCCTGCCAGCAGGTAGTCGGCGTAGTTGGTACCGTCGTTGCGGGGCACTTTCACCTGCGTCATGATCGGGATATTGGCCGTAATCTGGTCTGTTTCGAGCATGAGCGGTCCCTGGTTGGTTCCTATCCACATGTTTCCGTTGGTGTCTTCGGCGATGCATCGCACATTGTTGAGCATCACCTCGGTTCCGTCTTGGTTGGTGAACGACTTGTAGCTGTTCATTCCATTGTTGGTGAAATCGTAGGCGAAGAACGAGGGCTTGATGTGGTTGTTGTTGACAAACCACATCAGTCCACGACTGTCGATCGTCATGTCTTTCAGGTCGCCGAGGCTTTTGTTGCTGAATCCGCCATCGTTGAGTCCCATCAGTTCCGTTCGGTCGCGGTTCACCCACTCTCCATTGGCGGTGAGCTCTATCAGCGATCGCGATGGCGCCTGGCTGTTGAGCATCCACAGGTTGCCGTCGTTGTCATACTTGAGGCCCGTCACCAATTGGTATTCCTTGTTCGAATTGTTGTACGATTGGATGGGCGAGTTCTCGTTGTTGTAGTAGGCCACGAAGCGCCCATTGCTGAATTCGTAGAGGCCGTTGCGGCCTGCCGCCATGACATGGTTGCTGTTCTTGGGGTCGATGTCTATGGCGAGAATGTCTTGGTAGCGTCGTCCTGTGATGGCTTCTATGTCGTCTTGGTAGATGGTCCATGTGTTGTTTTCGAGCACCTGTATGCTTCCGGGCTTCACATCGAACGTTCCATTGCAACTGAACAGCTTGTTGCCGTAGAGCTTTAGGAATCCGCAGTAGTTGGTCTTTGGGCCCCCAGGCGCAAGCGTCTTCACGATGTTGAGCAATTCCTCGTCCATGGTTTTCTTACGCCACACGTAGTTTCCCGATCGCGTCCATTGGTTGGGGTCGAGGAGGTTGGCCGTGAGCGGCGCGCGATACATGCCGTTTGCCATGCTGGCGGCATAGAGGTATCCGTCCTTGATGTAGCTGTAGTTCACCTTGAATCCCAGTTGGTAGGTGTCGCTGATATTCCCATTGGCCACGTTGATCTTCACTATGCCGAAGCCCGTCGAGAGGTATGCGTAAGCGCCGTCTACGTAGATGTCGTTGACGGTCTTGTCGGTGGTCATCGTCTTGTTCATGTAGTCGGCCATGTTCACCACGTTGCCGTTGGCCTCCAGCAGGTCGATGTTGTAATTGGAGTAGACTATGACGAGCCGTTTGGCTTTCTGGCACCATGCTATGTGGGCAATGCCGCAATCGGAGAGCGCATTGATTTTGTCGTAGGTTTGCAGGCTCTGGTCGCTCGTGTCGTAGCTGTAAAGGCCCTCTGAGGCCAGCACATAGATCATGTTTCCCGATGCGCGCTCTATCTCCGTGGGCTCGCTGTAGGCCAGGTAGCTTTTCCATTGTGCGTTGGCGGGTAGCGAAACGAGGGTCGACAGCATCGTGATGCAGATGCTGGCCCATAGTCTTTTGCCCCAAGATGCAGGCTTGTAGGCTAACGCGTTGGGGCGATGGGTATGGTGGTTGGTGGTGAAAAGATGAATCATAATCGTTGTATTACATATATAATATGTAAACGAGAAAACCTCCGTTCTATTGTTTGAAAGCCTCGTTGGGGTGATAAAAAAAGAGCAGTTCGTTGGTTGGAACTGCTCTTTATATAGGTAACATGTTTGTGTCTATCCCTCGGTCTTGAGCCATTCGGCCAGTTTCTTCACAGCCCTGGCGCGGTGGCTTATTTGGTTTTTAATTTCCTCGCCGAGCTCCGCAAAGCTCTTGTCGTAGCCTTCGGGAATGAATACGGGGTCGTATCCGAAGCCTTCCGAGCCATGCTTCTCGCGGTCGATCCGTCCTTCCACGACGCCCTCAAACTGGTATTCGCGGCTACACACGGGGTTTCCGCCTTCCATCTGTATGAGTGAGATGACGGTGCGGAATCGCGCCTTGCGGTTGTCGTTGTCGCCCAGTTCACGGAGCAGCTTGGCCATGTTGGCTTCGCTGTTGTGGTCGGTCCCCTCGGCGTAGCGTGCCGAGTGCACACCGGGAGCGCCTCCCAGGGCGTCGACCTCCAGTCCTGTGTCGTCGGCGAAGCAGTCGATGTGGTAATGGTCGAAGACATACTCGGCCTTTTGATGCGCGTTGGCTTCAAGGGTGTTGCCCGTTTCGGGAATATCCTCGTGGCAACCGATGTCGGCCAACGATAGGATTTCAAACTGGTCGCCCAAGATCTCCCTGATTTCCTGGAGCTTGTGCTGGTTGTTGGTTGCGAACACTATTTTCATTTCGCTGCTAATTTTTTGTTTTTCTTATCCTTGGGCAAGCTCACCTTGATCTTGTCGAATCCCTCTCCATACACACCGATGACGGCCGATTGCGATACGAAAGCGTTCGGGTCGATCATCTTGATGAGTCGGAAGATGGTGGTGCTCTCCCGCTTTTTGGCAAGGATACACAGCACCTTCATGTCTTGTCCGGTGTACCAGCCGTGTCCGTCGAGAATGGTCACTCCATGGTCCATTTCCATACCGATGGCGTTGGCTATCTCTTGGTATTTCTTGGAGAATATCATGAACTGCACCGATTCGCGCCGTGCGTTCATCACATAGTCGAGCGTGAAGTTCTCGATGGCCATGGTGCATAGTCCGAACACCACCATGTGCACGCGGTCGAGGCCCGCTCCAAACTGCGGGATGAACAGGCAGGATCCGATGATGATGAAGTCGACACCGATGAGCACTTGTCCCAACGACAGGTTATAGTACTTGTTGACCGATGCGGCAATGATGTCGGTTCCGCCCGTCGATCCATTGTTCATGAACACGATGGCGAGCGACGTTCCTGTGAGCGTACATCCTATGAGGAGCGACATGAAGTCTTGGCCCTCGCCTAAGATCTTCACATAGCTGCCGTCGGGATTGGTGGGAGCGATCGAACCAGCCAGCCAGAGCAGGAAGGCGAGCATGAAGATGGCGTAGATGGTTTTCAGCAGAAACTTCAGGCCCAATATCTTCAAGGCCACCACGAGCAGCAATCCGTTGATCACCATGTAGGTGTCTTGGATGGGTATTTTTGTGGCGTAGAACACGATGGCCGCCGTACCCGTCACGCCACCCGTCACAATCTTGTAGGGCATGAGGAAGATTGTGAAGGCGAAGGCGTAGAGCATGAGGCCGAGGGTGATGAAGACGTAGTCCTCTACCTCTTTCCAAATGAGCTGGTTCTTGATCTTCATTTACTTGATAACGATATTGATGATTTTACGGGGTACCACGATGACCTTCACGATGTTCTTGCCCTCGGTGTACTTGTTGCTTCTCTCGTCTTCGAGTGTGGCCTTCTCGATGTCGTCCTTCGTGGCGTTGGCGGCAAACGTCTTTTGGAAACGCGCCTTGCCGTTGAAGCTGACGGTCATCTGGATCTCGTTCTCCACAAGATACTTCTCGTTCCACTCGGGCCACTGTGCGTCGCAAACGGTGGTTTGCTCGCCCAGCTGGTGCCACAGCTCCTCGGCGATGTGGGGAGCGAACGGTGCGACGAGGATGACCAGCGTGCGCAGCAACTCGCGGTTGTGGCACTGCTGCTGGCCCAACTCGTTCACGCAGATCATGAAGGCCGAGATCGACGTGTTGTAGCTGAACGACTCGATGTCCTGCGTTACTTTCTTGATGAGCTTGTGCACGCTCTTGAGCGACTCCTTCGAGGGCTCCTGCTCGTCGACGATCCACTGGTCGGTGCGGTTGTCCCAGAACAGGTTCCAGAACTTCTTGAGGAAGCGGAAACAGCCGTCGATGCCGTTGGTGTCCCAAGGCTTGGAAGCCTCCACCGGGCCGAGGAACATCTCGTAGAGGCGCAGCGTATCGGCTCCATAGTCGTTCACGATGTCGTCGGGGTTGACCACGTTGTACATCGATTTCGACATCTTCTCGATGGCCCAGCCACACACATACTTGCCGTCCTCGAGGATAAACTCGGCGTTCTTGTACTCGGGGCTCCAGTTCTTGAAGGCCTCGATGTCGAGGATATCGTTCTTCACCAGGTTCACCCAAGCGTGGATGGGGGTCACATCCTTGTAGTTCTTGCGCAGGCCGGCCGACACGAACACGGGCTTCTCTGCCGTGCTCAGCTCGTTGACGCGGTACACGAAGTTGCTTCGTCCCTGGATCATGCCCTGGTTGATGAGCTTCTGGTAGGGCTCCTCCTCGCAGCTCACGTTGTAGTCGTGGAGCACCTTGTTCCAGAAACGCGAGTAGATGAGGTGACCTGTGGCGTGCTCGGTGCCGCCCACATAGAGGTCTACATGGCGCCAATACTCATCGGCCTTCTCCGACACCAGTTGCTTGTCGTTGTGCGGATCCATGTAGCGCAGGTAGTAGGCCGACGATCCGGCGAAGCCAGGCATGGTGTAGAGGTCGATGGGAAACACGGTCGTGTTGTCGATGAGGCTCTTGTCGACCACCTCGTTCTTGGTGGTGTCCCACGCCCATTTCTCGGCGCGTCCCAATGGTGGCTCACCGCTCTCCGTGGGCTTATATTCCTTGATCTCAGGCAGTTGGATAGGCAGGCACTCCTCAGGAATCATCTGTGGCATGCCATCCTTGTAGTAAACGGGGAAGGGCTCGCCCCAGTATCTCTGTCGGCTGAAGATGGCGTCGCGCAGGCGATAGTTCACCTTGACGCGTCCGAGGTGGTGGCTGGTAACAAACTCCTTGGTCTTGGCGATGGCCTCCTTCACGGTGCATCCGTTGAGGCTGAATCCGTCGAGCGTCTCCTTGCCGGCCACGGGCGAGTTCATAACGATGCCCTCCTTGGCGTCGAAGCTCTCCTCCGACACGTCGGCACCCTCGATGAGGGGAATGATGGGCAGGTTGAAATGCTTGGCGAAGGCGTAGTCGCGCGAGTCGTGGGCAGGCACGGCCATGATGGCGCCCGTGCCGTATCCGGCAAGCACGTATTCGGAAATCCACACGGGGATGTTCTCGCCGGTGAAGGGATTGACGGCGTAGGAGCCGCTGAATACACCCGTCACCTTGTGGTCCGACATGCGGTCGAGCTCGGTACGGCTCTTCACATAGTCGAGATACTGGTCGACCTCGGCCTTCTGCTCAGCCGTGGTCATGGTGGCCACGAGCTCGCTCTCGGGGGCCAGCACCATGAACGTAACGCCGAAGATGGTGTCGGCGCGTGTGGTGAAGATGGTGAACGACTCGTCGGTGCCGGCAATCTTAAACTGCATTTCGGTACCCTCCGAGCGTCCGATCCAGTTGCGCTGCGTCTCCTTGATCGAGTCGCTCCACTCCACGGTGTTGAGGCCGTCGAGCAAACGCTGGGCGTAGGCCGACACGCGGAGGCACCACTGGCTCATCTTCTTCTGCACCACGGGGAATCCGCCGCGCACCGATACGCCTTCCACCACCTCGTCGTTGGCCAGCACGGTGCCCAGTCCGGCGCACCAGTTGACCATCGTCTCGCCCTTGTAGGCGATGCGGTAGTTCATCAGCGTCTCTTCCTTTTGCTTCTCGCCCATTGCCTTCCACTCGTCGGCCGTGAACGAGAGCTCCTCGCTCTGCGCCACGTTGAGGCCCTCGGTGCCCTGCTTCTCAAAGTGCTCCACCAGTTGGCTGATGGGCAGTGCCTTCTGCTGGGCGTTGTCGTAGAACGACATGAACATCTTTTGGAAGGCCCATTGTGTCCAGTGGTAATAGCCGGGGTCGCATGTGCGCACCTCGCGGTCCCAGTCGAAGCAGAATCCGATCTTGTCGAGCTGCTCGCGATAGTGGTTGATGTTTGCCTCGGTGGTGATGGCCGGGTGCTGGCCGGTCTTGATGGCATACTGCTCGGCGGGCAGTCCGTAAGCGTCGTATCCCATGGGGTTGAGCACGTTGAAGCCACACTGGCGCTTGTAGCGTGCGTATATGTCGCTGGCAATATAGCCTAAGGGGTGGCCCACATGCAAGCCTGCTCCCGACGGATAGGGGAACATGTTGAGCACGTAGAACTTCTTGCGGTTAGCATCCTCTGTAACCTTGTAGGTCTTCTGTTCTACCCAAGTTTTTTGCCATTTTTTCTCAATCTCTCTGAAATCGTAGTTCATTGTGTTATTGTGTTTTTGTTTTTTTCTGTATAAATATAACTGCTGCTATAATTAAAGATGTCTGCAAAGATACTTTAAAATGCAGAGAAATCAAAGCGAAAGGATGAGTTTTTCTTGGTTTATCAGCTATTTGGGGAGCAATTTGCGGGGTTCTTTCTTCGCCACGCTTTGTAACCGCCAGCTTGAACCCAAACATATATATAAACCCCCTTTTACACCAGCAGGATAAAAACGCTATACTGTTTATAGAGGAAATCGTCATTAGACCGAAACTAAAGTTTCGGATTTAGTTTCAAACGGGCTGAATGATCGTTCAAACCGAATGCAATCAAGCATGCTTGAATTGCTGAGGTGAAGCCAATAATGCATAGCAAAGCCCACCCTGCCTAAATCAGAAACTCCAATAACTGATATTGCGAAGCTGCAATTTGGCAGTTGCAATATCTTCTATTACCAACCCTCTGTTCTGGAGCAAAGCAACCTGTCCATCTACGTTTATCGGTTGTTTGTCGTAATCCATATACCTTTATAAAAAGCGAAGTCCCACCGTGGTACGCATCGTTGAGAGGCGTGGTGGGATTTGTTGCTGCGAAAATACTCTTTTTTAGTGGAAACTCTAACTATTTTCTTCAAAATCTGCTTGTCAAATATGGATTTTAACATAAAAAGTTCTCTAATTTGCACGTTATGCAGATTCCATAATCCATGATGGTATCGAACTGATGTAGCACAATCAAGAATTGGGGATAAACAGCAAGGCCCCGCCAGCGTGATGCCGGCGGGGCCTATGAGGTGCTGTGGGCGCAACGGCTATGGCTTGCGCCACGCCCACGGCGATTTTGCGTGTTGGGATGGGGCTATGGGCATCGCCCTTATGCGAGAGTCCATGCCCTTATGCCCTTCTGCCAGGCGCAGGCCTTATGCGAGGCGCTGCTCCAGACGCTCGCGGATGGCGGCGATGAAGCCCGCTGAGGTCTTGGGCTGCGGTGTGACACCCTCCATCAGACCGGCGAGGTCCTTGGTGACGATGCCAGCGTTCAGCGTGTCGAAGCAAGAAGCCTCGAGCTCGTTGGCGAAGCGGATGAGCTCAGGCAGGTTGTCCATCTCGCCGCGCTTGCGCAGGGCGCCGCTCCATGCGAAGATGGTGGCCATCGGGTTGGTGCTCGTCTCCTCGCCCTTCAGGTACTTGTAGTAGTGGCGTGTCACGGTGCCGTGGGCAGCCTCATACTCATACTTGCCGTCGGGCGACACGAGCACGGAGGTCATCATGGCCAGTGAGCCGAAGGCCGTCGACACCATGTCGCTCATCACGTCGCCGTCGTAGTTCTTGCAGGCCCAGATGAAGCCGCCCTTCGAGCGGATGACGCGCGCCACGGCGTCGTCGATGAGCGTATAGAAGAACTCCAGTCCGCGCTTCTCAAACTCGTCCTTGTACTCCTCGAACACCTCGTAGAAGATGATCTTGAACTGTGCGTCGTACTTCTTGGAGATGGTGTCCTTGGTGGAGAACCACAGGCTCTGGTTGGTGTCGAGCGCAAACTTGAAGCAAGAGTGTGCAAACGAACGGATCGACTTGTCGGTGTTGTGCATGGCCTGCAGCACGCCGGCTCCCTTGAAGGTGTGGACCACCACTTCCTCGCGCTTGCCGCTCTCGCCCTCGAAGACGAGCTTGGCTACGCCCGGCTCCTCAGCGCGGATCTCCACGCTCTTGTAAACGTCGCCATAGGCATGACGGGCTATGGTGATGGGCTTCTCCCAGTTGCGCACGGCGGGATGGATGCTCGGAATGGTGATGGGCGTGCGGAACACCGTTCCGTCGAGGATTGAGCGGATGGTGCCGTTGGGGCTCTTCCACATCTGGTGGAGCTTATACTCGTCCATACGCTGGTGGTTGGGCGTGATGGTGGCGCATTTCACGGCCACGCCCAGGCGCTTGGTGGCCTCGGCGGCGTCGCGTGTGATCTGGTCGGCCGTCTCGTCGCGCTTCACGAGGCCAAGGTCGTAGTATTCGGTCTTCAGGTCGATGAACGGGAGGATCAGTTCGTCCTTGATCATCTTCCATAAGATTCGGGTCATCTCGTCGCCATCCATCTCAACGATGGGAGTGGCCATCTGAATTTTCTGTACCATAGTTTATAAGGTTAAATGGTGAATGTGAATGGGTTTGGGGGTGTGAATGCCCGGGGACGTGCCCCGGGCGCTTAGGGGTTGCCCGCTGGCCGATGGGTCGGGGCCTCGGTCTACTTCAGGTTCTTGTAGTAGTTCATGAGGCAACCGTCGACCAGGATCTGGCGCTCATTGGCCGTGAGGTTCTGGAAGAAGAGGTGGATGGGCTGCACACCGTTGGCGGTGATGACCTGCGCGTCGATCTCCTCCTTGCCCTCGAGGATGGCCTCGCGTATGCCCGGGATGAACACCTTGTCGCCAGGCTGGAAGTCGAATGTCGTCTCGGGAGCGATGGTGAAGGGCACGATGCCCCAGTTGATGCAGTTGGAGCGGTAGCGCTTCGTGGCATACTCGTAGCAGATGTTGGCGTCGCCTCCCAGCACCTTCTGGCACGAGGCGGCTTGCTCGCGCGCCGAGCCGTCGCCCGGACGGTTGGCGAACACGCACGATCCGAAGCTGGTGTTCTCGGCGTTGGCGCCCACTGCCTTGAGGGCCTCAGCCACATTGGCCGACACGTTGCCGGCGCGGCGGTCGAGGTCTTGCTGCTGGATGGCCTTGCTCAGGCCCACATACTCGGGCACGCGGCGCGACAGGGCAAACTCGGAGAGCTTCAGCGGGTTGGAGCGGTAGCTCGACGTTTCGCCCGAAGGAATGAGCTCGTCGGTGGTGGTCACGGGGTCGTGGATGACGGCTGCCAGTTCCACCAGCATGTTCTCGGCCATGGGGTACATGGTGGGCCAATCCTTGATGTTCGGGCCATAGCGCAGCTCCGTCTCGGGACGGGCCTTGCCGAAGCCGTTGTAGACGCGGCACTTGTAGATCTTGTCGTCGTACTGGTAGGGCTTGTGCGTGTTCTCGTACGCCACATCGGTAGCGGCGGTGATGACGCCACCGTTGGCTGCCGTGGCGGCGATGGAGCGTGCGTCCATGAGCGCCACGAGCGAGAGCTGTCCCTGTCCGGGCTTCGATCCCTCACGGTTGGGGAAGTTGCGGGTGGTGTGGCGTATGCTCAGGCCGTTGTTCGACGGCACGTCGCCTGCGCCGAAGCACGGTCCGCAGAACGCCGGCTTCATCACCACGCCAGCCTCCATGAGGTCGGCGGTGATGCCCTCGCGCGTGACAGCCATCGACACCGGTGTGGACTGCGGGTAGGCCGACGCCGTGAAGTAGTCGTTGCCGATGCTCTTGCCCTTCAGGATGGCGCCCGCCTCGGCGAGGTTGTCGTAGGTGCCGCCCGAGCAACCGGCGATGATGCCCTGGTCGGCATGCACCTTGCCATCGACCACCTTGTCGACGAGATGCACGTCGACCTTCGTTCCGAAGCGCTTCTTGGCGTCTTCCTCGATGCGTGTGAGGATGCCCACGGGATCGGCCTGCAGCTCATGGATGGTCACGGCGTTCGACGGGTGGAACGGCAGCGCGATCATAGCCTCCTGCTGCGACAGGTCGATGCGGATCATCATGTCGTAGTAGGCCACGTGGCCCGGCTGCAACTCGCGGTAGTCGTTGGGGCGCTCGTGTATGTCGTAGTGGTGCTTCACCTCGTCGTCGGTCACCCAGATGCTGCTCAGGCAGGTGGTCTCGGTGGTCATGATGTCGATGCCGTTACGGAAGTCGATGGGCAGCTCCTTGACGCCGGGGCCGGCAAACTCGAGCACCTTGTTCTTCACCACACCGCTCTCGAAGGTGGCCTTCACAAGCGAGATGGCCACGTCGTGCGGACCCACACCCTTCTTGGGCTTGCCCTCGAGCCATACGAGCACCACCTCGGGTGCGTTGATGTCCCAGGTGTTGCGCAGCAACTGCTTCACCAGTTCGCCGCCGCCTTCGCCCACGCCCATGTTGCCGAGCGATCCATAGCGAGTGTGTGAGTCGGATCCGAGGATCATGTTGCCACACTTCACCATCATCTCGCGCGCATACTGGTGGATGACCGCCTGGTTGGCCGGCACGTAGATGCCGCCGTATTTCTTGGCTGCCGAGAGTCCGAAGACGTGGTCGTCCTCATTGATGGTGCCGCCCACTGCGCAGAGCGAGTTGTGGCAGTTGGTCATGGCATAGGGCAGGGGGAACTCCTCGAGGCCGCTGGCGCGTGCCGTCTGGATGATTCCCACGTAGGTGATGTCGTGCGACATCATTGCGTCGAAGCGGATGCGCATCTTCTTGCCCTTCGCACCGTCCACGTCGTGAGCGCGGAGAATGCCGTATGTGATGGTGTTTTCGCGAGCCTCATCGGGGGTCATTCCCGTGTACTCGTCACGAATCTCTTTTCCGTTGAGGAGATAGACTCCATGCTTAATGAGTTCAACCATAATGTCAATGTGTTTTAGATTTCAAGAAATAAAGTTACTACTTTTTTGTTGTTTAGGCGTATAGGCTGTTATGTTTTCTTTCGGTTTGGTGTTATTTTGTTGCTGTTTCGGTATATTTCCTGCAAGAAGTTAACTATTGCCGGGTTATTCCGTACAAAAAGACAACCATCGACAACATGTCGGCGCTTCCTCCCGGCGACAGGTTTCGCATGATGAAACTGCGGTTCATGGCCTCCAGTCCGGGTTCCGAGAAGTCGTTGAGCAGTTGCCGCGCCTGCATCTTCACCTGTATCATCGTGTCGACCGACGAACGGTGCACGATGTTGGTGTCGTCGAGCTCGGCCATGATGCGCAGCAGCGTGCGGTGGGGCGCATAGGTGTCGTTGGCGCGCCGCCGTGCGGCGTAGAAGGGCAGCCAGTCGGCGAAGAGGCGTGCGTAGCCCTCGCGTGCGTTGTCGAGCGCGCTCTTGAGGGTCGCCACCGGCGACGCTTCCACCTTGGCCCTACTGCCATGGGTGCCCTGCGTGTCGGGGAAGGCGGCGGCCAGGGCCGCGATGGTGGCGGACAGGAAGGCGGGCGGATTGGCGCCCATGGCGGTAGCGTGGGTTGCCGCGTGGGCCGCTGCGATGACGGCCAGGCCCAAGGCGAAGAGGGCACCCTTGTGGGTGTTGACGTCCCCCGTGGCTGCGAGCATGGCGCGCTCGGCTTCGAGGCCGATGCCCACCACCTCGCCGTGGGGCGGCAGTTGGGGGGCGTAGCCCAGCAGGGCGAGCCTCACGAAGAAGGGGTGCAGGGCGCGTATGCCACGCATCATGATGGCGTGGTCCATGTCGGTGTGGGAGCCGTTGTCGCGACTGTCGACCAGTCCGGGCTTCGGTGTGGTGTTGAGCTCGGTGCGGAGGGCGCGCGTGGCGAGGTGCGCTATTAAATAAGGTAAGGTGGTGGGCGGCACGAGGGGTGCGGCGGCCGAGAGGTTGTTTTTCACCAGGGCCATGCGGACGCGTGAGGCGCTCACCGGCTCGCCGTCGACCTCATAGCGCTGCATCACCCGCACGTTGGGCAGGGTGGCCTGCATCAGCTTGTTGTAACGGCAGGTAAGGGCGTCGGTAGGCTCGCTGCCCACAAAGCGCACGGTGGCGCCGAGGGCCGGCGCGATGTGTCGGCCATAGAGGTCGAGGTCGAGCAGCATCTGCGTGTTGGAGGCATCGGAGAGCCGCTTGAGGAAATAGGTGGGGAAGGTGGCCTTGCTCACAGCGTAGTCGCTTCCGTCGACCACACACACGTTGGCCAGGTCGGCCACGCCGCGGCTCACCATGTCCTTGCGCTCAGCGTAGGAGAACACCGAGCAATCTTCCTTGACGATGACCACATAGAGCGTGCCCACCTGGGCGGCGGCCTGCTCCACGAGGTGCCGGTGGCCCAGGGTGAACGGGTTGGCGTTCATCACGATGACGCCCGCCTGCGGCAGGGAGGCCGATGCGGCGGCTGCCGCCTGGCGCTCGGCGCTGATGAGGCGGAGCGCCTGACTGTACTTGCCAATGCCTCCCACGCCCGTTTCCATGAGGATGGCTTGTGGCGCCTCCGCCAGCAGGCGGAAGGAGAGGCTCTCGAAGAGCTGCCGGTTCTGCGGTTTGGTATAGAGCTTCACACAATGGTGGCCCTCGGCGTTGGCGCGCGCGATGAGATGCGACACGATGGTGTTGGCCAAGGCTTCGCCCTGATGGCCGTCGGCCACCGCCACACACTTGATGATGTCGCGCCACAGTCCACCGCCGGCGATGATGTCGCCGCTCGCCTCGTCGACCAGGGCGGCATAGTAGTCGACCTCGTCGAGCCTCAGGCCGCTCGCCGCAAGAAACTGCTCAATGCGGGCGCGTTGGCGTGGGATGCTGGTGTGGAGCTGAAGGATTTCCAATGTGGCTGGTGTTTTAATGAGTGGGGTGATTCAGGGAACAGGCAGTGAGTTAATGGGTAGGGGTTGGATTTCATCCTTCGTTTTCTCGCCATGGCATAGCTGAAGCAAGCTTCGCTTTGCTCATCTGGCTTAGCGAAAACGTTGATTTGACGTATGCGTCGATGCGTTGGTTGATGGCCTCCCAGATGTCGTCTTGCGAGTGCCATCGCATGCGCATGCAGTAGCGCGCCTCGCGGTTGCACACCAGGCAACGGCGCGGCTCGCCCCCCACGGCGGTTCGCGGCACGGGGGCGCCTTGCTGGTCGATGACATCGATGTCGAACAGTCGTCCGAGGGGATGGCTGTCCTCGATCTGCACCGCCATGAGCTTGGCCTCAAGAAGTGGGGTGGGGGTTACGAGATACACCTCGTAGCCCGTGGGCAGGTCGCGCTCGATGAACCGCTGCTGGCGGTCGCGTTCGGTCCATTGGTCTACGCCGAACGCTTTGCGCAGGGCCTCCACGGCGGCGTGCGCCACGATGAGCGACTGCTGATTACGCTTCACGCTTCCTGGCACCACGACGGTGGTGCACACCAGGGTGTGTCCTGGGTGCTCGGCCAACAATTGCTGTTGAAGGGCGTGGCGCGCATCGCGACTGGCCAGAAGTTCGTCAAGCGTAATCATAGTCGGTCTTTTTAGGTTGATAACTACTATATAACTCCTGAAACGGAGAGAACGCTTGCAACATCAGGGGGAGTGGGTGATGGCGGTAATCGGTCGAGGAAAACAAGCCACGTAAATACGACAACACTCCCTTCCACAATGCTGAAGAGACGGATACGCCGAGGGGCGCTCCAAGATGTTCTCAATACTTACGCTCGCGCGAGTAGTATGGGTAGATTTCAGGTCTGCCCGCGTTAAACGTCATCGTTTCGGCGGACATTGGTTTAACGCCGTAAAGATAGGTATTATTTGTGAAACCTCCAAGTATTTAGGCCACAATTATGCATAAAAAGCGCATTTTTGTAATTGCAGGGTGGTTGCGTGTGGGCTGCATGGCCCAGGCGGTTGCCTTTTTGCCTCAGGCGGCTTGCAAGCAATGTGGGCGTTTTTTTCGGAAATCAGGGCCGTGGGATGATAAATGCTTGGCAAATCGTTGGGGAATTGAGAATTACGTTATACCTTTGCATACATTCACCATAAACACAAACAACATTGAACTTACGTAAACTGCTGGTTGCCGCCCTGACGCTCCTCGGCTTGGCGGAGGGCGCGTGGGCCGTGCCCGCTTATCCCGGCAAGATCCGTGTGAGGCAAGCCGACGGAACGACGCTCATCCTCTGCATTCATGGCGATGAGCACACCAACTACACCACCACCGACGATGGGTTCCCCATCCTCCTCAACCCGACGAGCGGCAACTACGAATATGCCACGCTGCGACATGGAACGCTCTGCGCCAGTGGCATAACGGCTGCCGACGCCTCGCTGCGCACCGACCGTGACAGGAGGTTTCTCAGCACCGTCGACAAGACCACCATGGTATCGGCCCTTAGGAAACGGCGGTTGGGGCTGAGTGCGCTCAACGAGAAGGCCGACCTGCGGAAGACGGGGCGCAATCCACGCCGCACGCTCGTCAACAACTTCCCGCACATGGGCGAGCAGCGCTCGCTCGTCATCCTCATGGAGTTTAACGACAAGCGCTTCACCTCGATGGCCCACCCGCAACAGTATTACGCCGACGCCATGAACCAACCCGGCTTCACCGCCGCCAATGGCGCCAACGGCAGCGTTCGCGACTTCTTCTTGGCGAGCAGCGCCGGACGGTTTCGCCCCACGTTCGACGTGTATGGCCCCGTGCGGATCAACTACGGGCAGCACGACGCCGGACAGGGCACCTACGACACGGAGGTGAACATGGGCACCTTTGTGAAGGCCGCCATCGAGGGGCTCGACGACCAAATAGACTTCTCGCAATACGACCACGACGGTGACGGCTACGTGGATAATGTTTACATCTATTATGCCGGAGTGGGGTCGGCCGATTCGCGCGATGCGGAGACCATTTGGCCCCATGCCTACGACATGCAGGGATGGGGCATCGACGTCACCACCGACGACGGGGTGAAGATAGGCAGTTACACCTGCAGCAACGAGGTGGACGGCTATCGGTCGGGCAACCTCACGGCTGGCATCGGCACGTTTGTGCACGAGTTTGGCCATTGCCTGGGGCTCGCCGACCACTACGACACCAGCAACTCGTGGGCCAAATACACCCCCGACTGTTGGGACACGATGGCCAGCGGCTCTTACAACAACGACGGCAACACGCCACCCCTCTACTCCTCGTTTGAGCGCTGCGAGCTGGGATGGCTGGAGCCCGAAGACCTCACCGCTGAGGCCGACACCGTGAACCGCCTGCCCAACCTCGGCGACTCCAACAAGGCCTACCTCATTCGGGTGCCGGGCGTCGACAACGAGTATTTCCTGCTGGAGAACCGACAGCAGAAAGGGTGGGACGCCTACCTGCCCGCCTCGGGCCTGCTCGTGTGGCACATCGACGACGACCCGGAGGTGTGGGCCAAGAGCGAGGTGAACAACACGCCGGCGCATCAGCATGTGGACATCGTGGAAGCCAACGGCAAGCAGTCGGGCAACACCTTTTATTATAAGGGCGTGCCCTTCCCCGGCGCCAATCATGTAACGTCGCATGCGTTTGTATCATGGGACGGCGACCCGTTGCTCGACATCGACAGCATTGCCGTGGCCGACAGTGTGGTGACGTTTTGTGTGGCTGGCGTGGAGACGGGCATCGTCCAGCCCTTTGGCTCCATGGCAGAGGGCCACCGTGATGGCACGGCCGACAACCGCGTGTACGACCTCATGGGCCGACAGGTAAACAGTCGGTCGGCCAAAGGCATCTTGATCCGTAAGGTGAATGGTAAGATGATGAAAGTGGCCCAGTAAGTCTGAGCGCCAATCTCCCCATCGGTCAAACAATAATCTCTTAACAATCTTCCTATTTCGGTCTCATGACCGATTGGGGTTAAACAATGTGCGTATGAACACCCGATTCAGTAAGATTTTCCTGCCATCCATGGTCATGGACCGCAGCAGTGAGCAGCTCGACAAGTTGACCTCCACCGACTTCTGCCGCGCCTTTCGTAGTTACAACGACTACGATTGCGATGTGGAGGAGATCGATTGGAGCCGTCTGCGCTTGCGTCGCACGAGGGTGGGCGGGCGCAAGGCGCTGGTGCTCGACTACCGCACCCGCGAGGATGTGAGCGGCAACGAGTATACGGTGATAACCTATAGCGCCGACAACACGCTGCCCGTGCGTTGCTATTCGTTCTTCTACGACTTCTACGCCGTGGGCCCCGAGCGCTATTTCCTCTCGGAGCACAATGGCGACCTGACCTCCTATCGCCTGCAAGGCTGGCCTTTCGAACTGTCGTGGCACACCGTGGTGGAGGCCGTGCGCCTCCACGAGCGCCATCATCCCCTCGCCGAGCGTAGCGAGGAGGAACCGTGTTTTTCATAGCCGACCTCTTTTGTGGTAAACAGGTCTTCTATAACCGACATGTTTTGGCCTAAATATGTCTTCCATAGCCGACGTCTTTTGTAGAAAACATGTCTTCCATAGCCGACATGCCGCTAAGCATGTGCGTGGTGGTGATGTTTCGTGACTGTATGTGTCGGTAGGGACGTAACGCAAAAGGCGCGCCAAGAGTCGTGGACCGACCCTTGGCGCGCCTGCTATTGGGGCACGTTGGCACGTTGTGGCCAACATGGACCGTGATGCGTTACTTCACCACCACCTTGCTGGTGCGAACGGTGCCGTCGCTACCTACGCTCTTCTTGATGAACACGCCGTGGGCGGGAGCTGCCACTGCGCGACCGCTGAGGTCGTAATAGGTGGGAGCCTGGACCTCGCCCGAGACGTGGGCGTTGCGAATGTCCGACGTTACCGAACCGTCGCTCCACACGATGTCGCTGCAAAGGCGCACGTCGCCATCCTGATAGACACCCATCACGCCTACACGCTCGAAGCCCGAGTCGTAGATGGCCACGCGGTGCTGCGATCCGTGGGTCTGGAAGGCATAGTTGGCATCGGCGAAGTCGACGGGCACATCGGTCATCTCCTCCGAGATTCCAGTGTACTGGTCGGGATAGAACGTCACGAGCTCATCGTCGAAGAAGAGGTTGAAATACACATAGCTCTGGTCCATGAAACTGTTCTTCACGTTGTTGCGCGGCAGGTCGAAGATAATACATCCCTCACCGCTCGACGCCTCCTGGTACTGCAGGATGGTGGGGTTCTGGGGCGCGGCGATGACACCGTTCCAGGCCTCAAACTCCGGCTGCATCACAACCTGCATCTCCATGGCGATGTTGCGGTAGCCATAGTTGCTCAGGAATCCATAGGGGCATTTGTTCACCTTCTTGGTCTTGGCGTCGTATTTGAAGGTCACCTTTTTGAGCTGTTGGTAAACGGTCTCGTAGGTGCTCTCGTCGTAATAAACGTTGAACGGGATGTTGAAACGATACTGGTGCTTGTTCTTGTCGAGACCCATGTATTGGGCGCCGGTGAACGACAGCTTGTTGCCGTCGATGACGCCGTGGATCCAAGCCTCGGGCACCTGCGGGTCGATGTTGTTGGCATAGAAGTCGTTGCCCTCGATCACCACCTTCGAGATGCGCTGAGTTGTGGTGCGCTCCGAGGGATGGAAGGTGAAGATAAACTTCTCGGCCTTCGACGGATCGGCGGGACCGTCGTTGACAAACGGGTTGGGAGCCGTCTCGCTGATGAGGTCGCCCAGGCCGTTCCAGTCGCCCTTCTCGCTGATCATGCCGAGCAACGCATTGGTGTCGGCCTTGATGAGCGAGTCGTTGCGCCACACGAACTTCATGTCCTGCGAGCTCTCGTCGTAGACGTATTGGTTCTCGCCGTTCACCTTTTGGAACTTCAGGCGTGCGGCATAATAGTTCACGGTTTGGTCGTCGCCCACCTCGTGCACCATGATCTGCTGCGGCAGTTTGAACACGATGGTGTCGCCTTCGCCCTTCTCGCCCTTGATCCACGAGTCGGTGTACTGGAAGGTGATGGGGCTGCTCATGTAGTAGCAACCGTCGTCGCCCACCACGAAGTCGCGGGCACGGCCATCCATCTTGTCCTCGTAGATCATTCCCCACATGGAGATGAATCCCTTGGCGTAGCCGTACATGTCCTTATAGAGCTTGCCTGCGGGCTGTTTTGTGATCATCTCGGGCACGTTCTCGATGACCTTGGCCATCTTGGCGGGCGCGGCCACCTTGGCGAGTTTCAGCGTCGTCTTTTGCTGGGTGGGTGTCTGTGCGGGTGTTTGTGCGAACGTAGCTGCCGAGAACGAGAGAGCGGCAGCGAGCATGAGTGTTGTTTTTTTCATAATGCTCAGTTGTTATGTTGTTTGTTTTCTGTGTTCCTTGTTCACTTGATGATGACCTTGCGCGTGGTTCCGTCGGCGGCCTTCACGATGTTGAGGCCCTTCTGTGGAGCGCTGAGCTGGCGGCCGCTGATGTCGTACACGGCCTCCGTCTGGAAGTTCTTGTCGGCGTTCACGCCCTGGATGGCTGTGGCCTGTCCGGTCGACACGCTCTTGGCGGCGTTCACCACGGTGCCGTCGCTGTAGTCGATGAGCAGCGCCACGACGCGCAGTTTGTTCACATCCTGTATGATCTTCTTGCCGCCCGTGTTGCGAACCTGGTTGAGGTCGAACGTCACCGGCATCACATACTCGTGTCCTTCCTCCACGTCGGTGGGCAGATACTGGTTGTTGTTCAGCAGGCGTGAGGTGGCCACCACCACGTCGTCGAACGTCAGTCCGCTAACATACTCTTGGCCTTCGATGAACTGCTGGAACTCGGGCTCGGGATAGTCGCGTCCCTGGCGACCGTTGAAGAAGTAGTTGCGTTGGCGCCAATCGTCGGTGGTTCCGGTTAAGCCGTCGGCCACGAGCACATACTCCACGCCGTAACGCGAGTTCTTGATCTCCAAGGGGAACACCACCTTGGCGGTGGCAGTCACGGCGTTCTTGGCCTCGTTGAGCAAAGCGCTCACCTCGATGTCGGCCTCAGCGGGCATGGCGCAAGCGGCTTTCCACACATTATCGATGAGCATCTTGTGGGAGGCCGACTGGAAACCGCCGTAGGGGTCCATCTGATAGGTGCGGTCGAGCCATGCGGCAGGGAATCCCGGGATGTTGCTGGGATAGTCTTGGCCCGCCATCACCTCCATGGGATCGAGTTTGGAGGCGTTCTCCGAGTTGTGGTACGACAAGGCGATGAAATCGTCGGGGTAGAGGCGGTTCATGGCAGCCAGCGCCACGTATCCACGGGGGCAGAAGCCGCACCATGTGCCCGTGTACTCCTCAAACACCGAGCGGTGCTTAGGCAGTTTGTCGAAGATGCTCACCTGGGTCTCCACATCCACATCGGCCTCGTTGTTCTCTTGGCCGTTCACCTTGGTGATGGTGAGGTTGATGGGATAATAGTCCTTTCGGTTTACCACCGGCAGCTTCACCTCGAACGAGGCCATCTTGCCATACACCGGCTCCACGGCGGTCGGGAACTTGTAGGTTCCGGTGCATACCATTCCGTCGTAATAGAACGAGTATTCGAGGCTCTTCAGACCTGTTGCGCCATGGTTTTCGGCGTAGAACGTAAGCGTGTTGCTCACGCCCGTGGCACCGAAGTAGGTGGTGTTGCCAGCCAAGGGCGTGGCGGCGTAGAGCGGAGCACCGTCGAGCTCCACCTGCATGGTAGAGCTACACTGGTCGCTCATGTCCTTCCAGTTGCGGTAGCTGCGTGTGGTGTGCACAAAGAGTCCGCCCTCGTGCAGCTCGGTGGTGATGTTCACCGGTCGCTTGTTGGTGGAGGTGAGCGAGTCCATGTCGAACGAATAGCCCACATACACGCCCTCCTCGGTGATGGTGTAAGGCTCGGCGAGGTTCACGGTGACCCATTCGCCCGTGATGTCGGCGTTTACCGATAGGATGTCGGGAACGTTGGTCTTCTTGCCGTTGATGGTCTTCAGGGTGAGCTCCTTCGAGAGCCACACACGCAGGTTGGAGAGGTGGTCGGCGTTTTCCATGGGCACGCGGATGGCCGCAATCTTCATTCCCACGAAGTTGGGGTCTTTGATGCGCATGGCCACATCGTAGTTTTGCATGATGGCATTGCCCACGTTGCCGAGGTTGCCCGTTATGCCTTGGCCCGTGTCGTGGCTAAAAATAAGCCGGTCTTGTGCCATAGCGCTGGTGGTTAGCAGACACAGTGCGAGTGTCGCCATAAACTTGGTCAGGTAGTTTTTTAATTGCATATTGTATGTTTTTATTGATTTATAACGCTTGCAGAGGGTGTGCTGTGCGCGGTAACATTATGTCAGATGCCATGGGTGTTGCGCTGTCCTTTTGTCGTTTATAATGCCATGCATCTTACTTCAAAGGCCAAAATTAAGGAATATTTAGGGTTTATGCAAATAAATTATGGATTAAATGCATGTCTTTTGCAAATAATATAAGGTGTTAAGGGTGCAAAAGGCGCATTTTGTTACGAAATGAAGAAAAACCGAACGAAAAGCCAAAGATAAGTAACCAAAAGTTTGTTTTACATGAGTAACTATTCAGCGATAGCCTTGCACCTTAATCCGCGATTGAAATATACAGCAAAAAGACCTATAAAAAGACTAAATAAAGTGTCTATATTTCTTGCGTATGTGAGATATTTTTTTGTACCTTTATACCTATGAAAGAGCAAGTTACGGACATATCAAAAGTGCT
>ENA-OPML01000020-OPML01000020.1-human-gut-metagenome-genome-assembly--contig:-NODE-20-length-43776-cov-5.265982_pt1 | contig 43776 bp, 31 predicted proteins | sample MGYA00241526_ERZ501749 | MGnify/ENA primary metagenome ERZ501749 (study PRJEB25962, sample SAMEA2042647) | human gut metagenome | biome: human gut; feature: human-associated habitat; material: faeces... | reverse complement strand
CGTCTGAGCGTAAATACTCACGTGTGTCCTTTATCACTCCAAATGTCGGATGAGCTATATAAAATCCCCAATCAGCCAAATAGCCGATTGGGGATCAAGCGTATAGAATTGTTATTTCTTCAGTACCGACCGCAACACAAACCATGCGTGCATGGCCAGCGTTGGCAGCAGTCCGTAGTGGTGTCGCATCAAGCGGAAACGCTCGCGCAACGAGGCCCTGTGGTTCTTTACCGTCATGCCTCCGTCGAGGTAATTGACCACCACCGCATCAACATTGCGCAGCGGAAGTCCTTGGAGCTCGGCCGCTTTCATCACGCGGATACACCAGTCCACATCGGCCGAGAAGCGATACTGCATGTTGTAGGGGTTGGCCTTGGCCAGGTCGGTGCGCGCATAGAACGCCTGGTGGCACACCAGCATGCCCTGGCGGAATGAGCGCCACGTGAGCCGCTCAGGTGGTTGCAGGCGGCGATGGCGCAGGAAATGGCCCTCATCGTCGACGATGTTGGTGTTGCCATAGAGCACACCCGGAAGCTCCTCACCATCGCCCACGCTGCTGGCAACGAGCTCAAGGGTGTCGGGCGAGGGAAAGACGTCGCCGGCATTAAGAAACACCAGGTAGTCGCCCGTGGCCTTCTGTATGCCCTTGTTCATGGCATCATAGAGCCCACGGTCCTTCTCCGACACAACAATCACCTCGTGCCCATTGTCGGCCGCGGCCGAATGGCGCTCATAATCGCGCGCTATCTCCACGGTGCCATCGGTCGACAGGCCATCAAGGATAATATGTTCCACATCGGCATGAGTCTGACTGAGCACACTCTCTACCGTGCGCGGCAGCTCGTGGGCTGCCTGATATGTGCAAGTAATAATGGTTATCTTGATCATGTGAAACGAGCAATTCGTCAGATATTATAGTTTTTGAAGGCCAACGCCTGGTTGTAAACCTCCACGTAATGCATGGCCACGGCACGCTGCGAATAGCAGGTTCGCACCTTCGTCAGGGCGTTTTGGCGCAAGGTGTCGGGGTCGGCCTCGTTGAGCACCCAATGGATTCCTGCCGCAAGGTCGGCCGAGTCCTTATACTTGGCCACATAACCGTTCTTCTGGTGGTCGATCATCTCTGGGATGCCACCCACCTTGAAGCCCACCGACGGAACGCCGCAGGCCATGGATTCCATGATGGTGTTGGGCAAATTCTCATCGAGCGAGGGAATGACAAACACGTCGGCCGCACTGTAGATGTCGGTGATTTGTCGCTCATCACTCACATATCCCAATGGGAAAGCGGGCAGGCGCAACTGGTCGACCACCTCCTCGGCATGGCCGCCAAGGATGGCCACCACGGTGTTTTGCTGCATCTCGGGGTGCTGACCCACCATGCGGTCGATGGCCTCAATGAAATAGGCTATGCCCTTGCGCTCCATGGTGACACGCTGCGACACAAAGAGAATGACGCGCTTGTCGACGGGAAGGTTCACACGCTCGCGAGCCTCACGCTTGTCCTTGGGATAAAAAACATGGGTGTCGATGGGATTGGGGATGGTGTCGACATGCAGGCCCGAGAGCAAGGCGCTTTGCCGCGCTTGGTCGCCCAACCACTTGCTGCAGGTAACGAAATGAATGTCGCTGCCGCTATATACCTTCTTCTTGCGGTTGAAGATGCGCGTTGAGAGGTCGAAGGGCGAATGGTGCTTGGGCAGGAACTTACAACTCTGGCAGGTGCTGCGGTAGGCCTTGCAACCCAACGTAACGTGGCAGATGCCCGTCGCAGGCCAAATGTCGTGCATGGTCCACACCACTGGCTTGCCCGAGGCTATGATTTTACGAATGACGCCCAACGACAGTAGCCCCTGATTGACCCACGCCAGGTGGATAACGTCGGCCTCCTTAAACTCAGGAGTATTCGTAATATCGATTCCGGCATTGGCCATATCGATCTCAAAGAGGTTTTTACGGTTGAAATGCAAATGCCAAAACAGGCACCAACGCTCCCAAAGAAAGTTCCAGCGGCGAAGCCATGGGTGAGGGGCCTGCACCACAACGATGCTGTCAGTTACCTTGTCGGCTACGAGCAATTTGGCCTTCACGCCGTTATTGTTGAGCGTTTCGAGCAGGCGATTGGCAGCAACGGCAGCCCCACCCGTCTTCTCGCTTGTGTTGATTAACAGTACTCTCATACCTATAAGTTGTATAAAAAGCCATGATGGCGCAAACGAGAGCCATGAGAATTTATTCGCAAATGGCAGAGTGCAGCCCATCTTATGCAAAGATGGCGCAAACGAGAGCCATGAGAATTTATTCTCAAATGGCAGAGTGCAGCCCATCTTATGCAAAGATAATAAAATCGAACCAAATTAGTAGGAAATACGATAAAAATGAGATAAAAAGATGATGTGTGCGTACACAACCCTTGACATAAATCAATTAAAGCACATTTTTGAAAAGAAAGTGGCATCGTTGTATTGCAGAATATAGATATTAAGTGTAATTTTGCATCGTCAAAAGGTTAATAGATTGTTTAGGTTAGTAGTAATAGATTTAGGTTTTTAGTTATTAGGTTTAAGGTAGATTGATAGATTGTTTAACGGAGAACAATGGAGACCGTGAGGTTTTCATTTCGTTTGAAAAGGATTTTTAGTTAAACATAGGTGTACGTTGGAGCTCGTTGATGAGTTTCAGCGTATTTTTTTTGTGCCCGTTGAGCCCACACATCATCAAGCCCACAAGGTCCACAATCCCCAATTGGCCATCAGCCAACACACAAAAAAGAATGCCTATCAGGCCCACGATGCATACTGCGCATCGTGAGCCTGATAGGCATTATAACAAGGCTAAGCCTTTTCTTCCTTGTTCGCAAAAGCTCCAAAGTGAAGCAAGGCGTACGCCGCTATTTAGCGAACCTTCTCCACCAGGCAGACAGCATAGGCCGAGATGCCCTCCTGGCGACCCGTGAAGCCGAGCTTCTCTGTGGTGGTGGCCTTGATGCTCACTTGGTCCGCATCGCATCCCATGACATTGGCGAGGCAGGCCTGCATGGCGGGAATGTGCGGGTTGAGCTTCGGGCGCTCGGCGCATACGGTGGCGTCGATGTTGACGAGTTGGTAGCCCTTGGTGGCGATAAGCGCCACTACTTGTTTGAGGATGACCTTGCTGTCCATGCCCAAGGTGTCGTCCGACGTGTCGGGAAAATGGTAACCGATGTCGCGCATGTTGGCGGCGCCGAGCAAAGCGTCGCATATAGCGTGGATGAGCACATCGGCGTCGCTATGCCCCAACAGTCCCATGGCGTGGTCGATCTTCACTCCGCCCAAAAAAAGGTCACGACCTTCCACCAACTGGTGAACGTCGTAACCCATTCCTGTTCTTATATTTGTCATGTTATCTACGTTTAAGCAAATCCTTGATGCCATCCATATCGAAACTCAACGTGAAGCGGAGCGTCTGGTCGAGCGGGTTGCTCTTGGCCGTGGCAATGACGTAACCGGCGTCGAGCGAGAACACGCTCATCTTGAAACCGCCACCCACCGTGAAGTACTTTCGGTTACCCTTGTTAGCGCTCTCATGATGGTAGCCGGCGCGAAGGGTGAACTGATCGTGGTAGTTATACTCCGCACCCAAGCTCCATTGAATCTCCTGCAACTCCTCCTTGAAGCCACCGGGAGCGTCGCCAAAGCTCTTGAAGATACCGCTGATGCTCGAAACGTCGTAATAATCCTTCTGCACACGCTGCGTGTAATCCTCGGTTGTCTCACCCTCTTCCTGCTTGGGATAGGTGGGAACGAGCAACTTATTGGCGTCGGCGGCGATGGTAAAGCGGTTGTATTCGTCGACCGGAATCATCAGGGCGGCACCCAGACGCAGGTTGGTGGGGATAAACTCGCTGTTGTCGTAGCCACCAAACTTAATCTTACTACCGATGTTTGAGATGTTAAGACCCAATCCCAACTGGCACTCGCGCGCACCTATGTTGATATAGTTCTGGTAATAAGCGGCGATGTCGGCGGCAAAAGCCGAACCAGGCGACGTGTCCCGTGTGTAGTCGTAGGTAAGGTCCGAATAGATCCAACGCACGGCTGCGGCGATGGAGAACGTCTCGCTGAGCATGAGCGAGTAGGCCACATCGAGCGACATCTCATAGGGATTGATGGTGTTGCCGGCATTCGGCGAGCCACCGCCCGGGACGGTTGGATAGTCGCCCATCATCACCTCACCCAGCGAGAAATAACGGAACGAACCCGAAACGGCGCTATAGTCGCCTATGCGATAGTAGCCGGCAAGGTAGGCGAGGTCCATATCGCTCACCAACTGGCGCAGCCACGGCGTGTAGTTGAGCGCCACTCCGGCACGGCTAATCGTAAACGGGTACTTGGCGGGGTTCCAGTATTGCGACACCACATCGGGATCGGTGGCAACACCCACGTCTCCCATGGCGCCAGCGCGGGCGTCGGGAGCGATGGTCTGCGAGGTGACCGACGTGTTGACTGGGTTAAACATGTCCTTCTTATCCTGGGCGTTGGCCTGAAAGGACACAACGGCAAGAAGACATGCCACAACTATTCTCAAGGTCTTGTTCATTCTGTGTATCATTGTTGTATGGATGGTTGCAACACACGGCAGAACCGTGGGAACGACCAAAAATCATTGACTTCTATAGAAACGTAGGCAAGGGGTCATTTATTGTTGATGACGACAAGTTTCTTAGCTTTCGACGCTTCGGAACTGCCATCGCTCGATACGCGGACGCGATAAAGGTAAACACCGGTCTGCAACCGACCGCCTCCGTCCTGGCACAAGTCCCAATCGACTGTGTAAGCGCCGTTGGTCGACACGCCCGTCTCGGAGTGGGTCCACAACAGGCGACCGCTGGTGTCGAAAACATCAATCGTCACATCTATGGCCGAACCGCTGAAATCGTGACTGATGATGAACGTGGTGGAGGTGGAAGCGGGATTTTTCGACACGTCGATGCCATAAAGGGTGGGCTTCAATCCCTTCACCACATTGAAATCGAGCGTGGCCGTCGAGGAGTTGTTGAGCACGTCCCACGCACGGAAAAGCAGCGTGTGGCGACCGGGCTCCAACGCCGGCAGACTATAGCTCACGGTGCCTCGTTGGTAGGTTCCGAAATCGTAGGCGAAATAATCGTTGAGCTTATAGGTCATGTTGGGACTGCCGTCGATCACGAGTTGCAGGTCGTGGCCTATGCCTGTGCCTGCCGCATTGATGCCGTCGTCATCAGTTAGCTGGGCTACGAAGTAAGGTGTGGGGTTGACGTTGCCACCATTCTCAAACTGCGGTGTGTTGAGATAGCAGTAAATTTTCGGCCCCAAGGAGTCGACTGCGTTCTCGTCGCTTCCGCCCACAAGGAAGTTGTCCTCGGCGCCATGGGCTATCAGTTGCTTGTCGTTGCTCACGGCATGGATGTTGATAAGGCCTCGCTCGTCAGAGTAATTGATGTCTTTGGGCACCACGAAGGAGAAGGCGAACGCACCATTGCGCACACTATCGGACCCCGTGAAGAGCGTGTTGGTGCGGTCGAAGAAGGTGAACGCCACCTCCGCCTCGGCGCTATTGTTCAGTCGGCAAGTAACCAACTCACGCGAGTCGCGCACCAATGCCGTCATCACGCCATTGAAAGTGGGGGCGTTCTCGACGTGTCCCGCCACTCGCGCCACGCTTCCAGCCTTGAGCGTAAGGGGGTTGCTGGCCGACGGACGGACGCCGTTTATGGAGTCGACCACTATGCTCAGGGTGGGCAAATGGAGTGCTATGGCGGGGTCGCCAAGGAGCGAATACTGCAACTTATTGACCGTAGTGTCCTGCTTGTTGGTAATCAGCTGGTTCTTGGCCAAGCGCTGCGCCTCGCCAAGAGTGATAGGTTTGCCATCGGGAGCGGACAGCACATAGCGCATGAAAGCCATGTTGATGGACTTGTTGTAATTGGAGTACACGGTGCGTGTGGTGCCGAAGAACGCCACGGCGCCTCCCTTGCTGTTGGTCACGGCAGCCTCTCCGATGGTGGGCTCCACGCCGTCGAAAGGCAGGATGTCGCACGAGGCGGTGACCCAAAGGGGAAGGTTGGTGTTGGAGAACTTCTCAAAGTCGCTCAGCGTCAGCACCCGCTCATGCGAGATTTGGTCGGCACGACCGTGTCCGGCATAGTCCATGATAAGGGCACCAGCCTGCTGTTGCTGCTTCAACAAGGTGGTTATCTCGGGGTAACTGTTGCCAGTCGAGGTCGAAACGCCTTTGTATGCGTCCCACATCACTTTCTTTATCTGATAGCCGGGATGGCGTGTGGCGATGTCGTTGGCGGCATCGTTGACGTCGGTCATGTGCAGATTGCTGTTGCCATCGTCGCCCATGAAGACCAACGTGTTCTGCCAAGCGCCAGCGTTTTGGTTCTCCACGTAGCTGATGGTCTTGTCTACCATAGCCTTGGCGTCGTCCTCGGTGGTGACGGGGAAGCGTCCAACGGCCATGTCGAGCTTGTCGGAGCGCATCTGGTCGACGCCCTCTCCATCATCGAGCAGGCAGAAGAAGCCATCGTCTACGAAGCATTTGATCTCATTGAAAGAGTTCTCGCTCTCAAAGCAAAGCAAGTAATCGTCGGGGTTGAGGTTGGCGCACTCGCTCGTAAGCATGCGGTTATCCCACACGCAATCGCCGAAAAGCAACAAGTAACGGGGCACATCGGCGTCGGTCTCGGCGCGGTCATAGAGCATCTTGAGGTACCGACGGTAAGCGTTGGCATCGGGTGTGCCACTGGAAAACTCATTGTATAGTTCGTCGGCCGGCACGATGCGGACACGCATGGCGTCGTGCTGCTCGTGGAAAGCGGCAAGGCGTTGGGCCTGCTTCAGCAGCTTCTGAGAGGTGGGAATGATAATGATCATGTCGGCGGCAGCGTCGGCATGATGATCTTGGTTGGTGATATGGTACACATATTCGGGCGTGGCAAACTGCGCCGCGAGGCTGGGAGCGGGTGCGGGCTTGTCCCAAGCCATCGACACATAGTCGAGCCGGATGGGGTCGCCCAACACGCAACGCACGCTCACCGTGTCGGAAGCCGTCAGCCCTGAGAGGTTGTAGGTGGCAGTAGCGGAGTTGCCTTTATCGTAGGATCCTAAGGAAACGTAGAGCTCGCCCACCTGTTTGCCGTTGAAAAAGACCGTTGCACGACTGTTCGAACCTGCCGACACGCTCACCGTTAGACGCCCACTCGTGGCACCCGTACGGTTGTTGAACACCACCTCTTTAGACTTCCCGTAATGAATGGGGTCAGGATCGAAGAGGTTGCGGCCGCCTGGATACCAGCTGTAACCATCCTTCTCGTAGAGCGAATGGTAATCGTCGGGCGACGGATAGAACGACGACAGGAACGCCGCCGAGTCAACCATCTGGGGCTCAGCGTCGGTCTCTGTAAGGAAATAATAGCCGTAATCGGAGTAAGGATTGCGTGTGCGGCGGGTGGCGGTGTTGTTCTCCCAACTCACCGGACCACGCGCATAGAAGAGGCGTCGGTTGCCTGCGGCATAAGTGGGAACCTCGTGCAGGTCGTCGGTGGCACGCAGTTCGTCGCCCACAAGCTTCTCATTCTGCAGGTTTCCGCCGTATCCATACACCTTCACCTTGCTCAGATTGGAGAATCCTGCCTGTCGGATGAACGACTCGGTAAGCTGGTAGACACCTGTGGAAGGCACGCGAATCTTGGCCCATGTGCCTGAGGCGAGCACCGAATGGTCGGCATAACGCGACGCCTCGGCTGTGCCTCGGGGTCCCGGCGCCATACGTTTCGCGCGTGGCAACGCCTTGGAATCGATGCGTAGCATGAAACTGACGAGTATCTGATAGCGTCCCTCACGATAGACCAACGGACAGAAGCTCACCTCCAAAGATCCCTTCTTGCGACTGAGCACCAGATGTTGCTCCACGCGGGGAAGCGCCGGCAGCGAGTCGGCGGACAAACGATGGTAATGGGCTATGTCCTCCTGGGTCATGTCGATGAACTCCGGATAGAGAATCATAGAGGAGTAAACCGAATCGGCGAAAGCCCCTTCCAAAGGCACGGAATAGCTGAACTGCGGCAACATCGCGTCGACGCTGACCTCGTCGGACGTCAGATTGAAGAACCGTTGGGCCGTAGCCGTCATGCTTATCACGACCGCCAGGAGAAGAAGTTGTATTCGTCTATGTTTCATGTTTTGTCTGTTGATAAAGGGAAGCGCACGAAACGCCATGCGCTGTTGCAAGCCATCGGCATCCAAGCACTATTAAGGGACCCATTCTAAGAGCAGCCACCAGAGGACGAGCCATATGTAATGGCGAGCGCTAAGAGCAGCCACCGTAATTCGAACCTTTAGGAATGGCGGGCGCTAAGAGTAGCCACAGGGGGCAAGGCGCAATTACTTGCAGTTGAAGTCGAGCACCTTTCGCTCCTCGATATAGCCCTCCAGGTGATCGTCGATGCTCACGGGGCCAACGCCTGTTGGTGTTCCCGTAAAGAGGATGTCGCCCGTTTTCAGGGTGTAGAACTGGCTGATGTAGGCAATGATCTCATCGACCTTATAGAACATATCGCCCGTATAGCCCTGCTGCACCTCCTTCCCGTTGATGTCGAGGTGGAATCGCAAGCGCTGGATCTCAGGCAGTTTTTCCTTGGGAACCCAATCGCCAATGCAGGCCGATCCGTCGAATCCCTTAGCGATATCCCACGGTTTGCCTTGCGAGGCGAGTTTGCGCTGCATCTCACGCGCCGTGAAATCGATGCCGATGGTGTAGGCGTCGTAATAGCGATGGGCAAAACGCTCAGGAATGTTCTTGCCCAAGCGGCAGATGCGCACCACCACCTCGGCCTCATATTCGATACGGCCCATGTGGTCGGGGATGAAGAACGGCTTGTGGTCCTTGAGCAAAGCGGTGTCGGCTTTCAGGAAAATGACCGGTTCCTCTGGTTTAGATAACGTACCGTGAAGCGCTTTATTGTGCAAAGCGTAGTTCATGCCAATGGCGAAAATCTTCATAGTTATGGATGATTAAGGTGAATATTCGATGAAGGAACGACGAACTTTCGTCCATCGCGAATATAGAGTCCGGGGGCAAGGGCCGAAGCTTCGGTTCCCACTCCACGGCCATCAAGGGTGTAAATACGGCCTGTAGCTGGTTGCACGGGCACGCCCTGCACGCCCGCCGCCTGCCGTCTCAACACTTCCTCAAGGCCAGCGGTGACGTCGATCTCGCCGTAACCATAGAGGTTGTTGGGATATGAGAGCATGGGGTCGTAGCGCCGACAAGTCTTTTCGAAGATGCTCAGGCAATCGGAAGGCGACAAGGACGGGTCGGCCTGCAACCACAGAGCGATGGCTCCAGCCACCACAGGCGACGACATGGAGGTACCCGCGTTGCTGTTCCATGCGTAGGTACGGCCTTTGTGGGAGAAATGGCGGACATCCGAGTTGATGTCGCCCGCATCGGGATTGTTCTCCAAATAGAAGCTGCTGTACGACGAAATGATGTTTTGTCCGGGGGCCATCACATCGGGTTTGACGCGCCCGTCGAAAGTTGGTCCGACACCAGAGAAAGGCGTGCGGGCACCCCCTTGACCATTGTCGTAAACCTTCTGCTGTCCCAGATAGTTGATAAACTGCGTGCGATAGCCCGTCGCTCCCACACAGATAACCGCCGGAGCGCTCGACGGCGAGTTGATGCTGTGGCTGTTGTCGCCATCGGCAAGACTGTTGTCGACACTACTATGGTAGAGCCATCCTGTAACAGGGAAGAGCTCCACGTCGGCTCCTTGCCCAACGAGTTGCACGGCCACGGGATAACATTTGCTAAAGATGTGGGCCAAGGTGATGACATCCCAGTCGCAAACCACCTCATCGGCATTGTAGCAAGAGGGATAGGCCGTTGCCGAAACGACATACTTATAGTCGCCGACAGCCACCGTATCGACGAGCGTCGAGTCGTTAGTAGCAAGCACCTTGCTCATCGGAACATCGATGACCTGCGGCGCATCGGCCTGACTATAGACCGATAAACGAAGCGTAAAATCGGCCGTTGCCTTGGTGGTAAAGCCCACATTCTGCAAGTTGCTGCCACAGAAGAGTCCCGCCGATTGCTGCGAGGGCGCCTTGTGGAGATAGTTGATGGCCTGCCCGTCGTTGCCCGCCGAGGAAACAATGATATGTCCAGGCCCTACAAGCGAGTCGAGCATCTCATAATAAAGCACATCGTAGCCTTGGAAATCCTGTCTCGATCCCTCGCTGAAATTGATGACGCACGGCTTGCCCACACGGTCGGCGTAGTCGAAGATATACTTGAACCCCAATGCGTCGAGGGCGTAAGTGTACTTGTAATAGTCGTCGGGATTGATGAGGGCGATGTCGTCGGTCGTGGCGTTGCACACCAAACAGATGTCGCTCTCCCACGCAATGCCGCGATAAGGCGACAGCGTGTCGGCTCCCTCCGCCCCACTTCCGGCTGCGATTCCGGCGGTGTGCGTGCCATGGGTCTGCTTCAACCCATCGCGCGGACAGCCCAAAGCCAATAGGCTATCGCGCCCCACGTAATCGCGCCCAACGGGCAACGACGACTGGAGCGTATCGATGGCGAGTTGGTCCCAGAGGGCCTTGATGCGATACTGGGCCATGTCGGGAGAAAAGAAGTTGGGGTGCGTGAGGTCGAATCCGATATCCTGCACACCGACGACGACCCCCCGTCCGGTGTAGGCTTGCGGCAAACGAAGCAACTGCTGGGCAGATGTGGCGTTGACAACAACGGCCGTTGTGTCCATGTGGGTTGTGGCGCGTTGGCCCGCCTCAATCCTTACGACCCGCTCGTCGCATGAAAGCGGCGCCAAAGAGCCCAAGGGAATGTTGGCCACAAAGAGCCCTCCTTTCTGGGCAAGCACCTGCGCCCCCTGTTCGGTAAGGGGCGAACTGTCGGCCGACGCCAGTTTGACAAACGCCATGATCGTTCTCTCCGACCGCACGTTTGCCTTGGCAACCGCCTTGGCCTCCGTTTTGTTGACCATGCGCTGCTGTGCGAGCCACGCCTGCCTGACGAGCGGCGACATCTTCCCAAAAGCCGGACGCTGCGCCCACGCCGAAAGGGTTGCCAACGAAAAAAGGGCCAAGGCCAACCATCTGCTCATTGCTTGCCACATATAATATAAGGTGTAAAAACAATATGGGGAACCGCGGAAGACCGCGTCTTCCATGGTTCCCCACTCGTATTGATGTATAATCAGTGATTAGTCGCCTGACAAAGAGAAGCGCTTGTAAGCAGCCACCTTCAAACCCTTGGCCTGAGCGTCGAGCCACTGAGAAACGGTCTTCTTGTCGCCCTCCTCGAACTGGAACTCCTGATCAACCAAGCAGTTCTCCTTGAAGAACTTAGCCATACGGCCCTTGGCGATGTTCTGGATCATGTTCTCGTTGAGCTTGCCAGCAGCCTCAACACTTACAGTGCTGATGATCTCGCGAGCCTTGTCGGCGTCCTCCTGAGAGAGCCAGCCCTTGGCAACGTTCGACTCGATGTGGTCCTCGCTGTCGACGAGATTGGCGTTGACGCCAGCCTTCTTCAGGGCAACATTGACCTGACGCTGGATCTGCTCCTCTCTTGTCTTCATGATAGCCACCTTGAGCTCCTCCTCCTTAACGCTCTCGGGCACGCTGGCCTCGTCGAGGGCCACGGGCTTCATGGCAGCCACCTGCATGGCAACCTTGTGACCGGCGTCCTCATTGGCGTCAGAGAGCTGCACGAGTGTGCAGAGCATGTGGCGACCCATGTGGTCGTAAGTGTAGATGTTGTCGCCCTCGAGCACATTGTAGCCGTCGAGCTCCATCTTCTCACCCACAACACCTGAGCGGCGTGTAACGGCGTCGGCCACCTTCACGTCCTCACCGTCGTAGTTCACGGTCAGTTCGTTAACCTCCTCAAGTGTCTGAGCCTTAGCGGCCACGGCAGCGTCGAGGATATCCTGCGTGAGCTTGATATAGTCGGCACCGTTGGCAACGAAGTCGGTCTCACACTTCAGGGCGATCATGGCAGCGAAGCCATTCTCGTACTTAGCGAGTACGCAACCATTGGATGTGGCGCGGTCAGAACGCTTTGCAGCGATAGCCAGACCACGCTCACGAACGAGCTCCACAGCCTTTTTGATATCACCATCAGCCTCGTTCAGAGCCTTCTTGCAGTCTTTCATACCTGCACCGGTCATTGTGCGAAGCTTCTTGATGTCTTCAATTGTAACAGCCATAATGATATTTTACTTTAAAAAGTTTGATGAATAAACTTCAATATGATTACTCAGCGGCGGGAGCCTCTTCCTCAGCAGCGGGAGCAGCCTCGGCGGCAGCCTCGTCACGGCGAGCGCGACGGGGAGCGTGGCGACGGCCCTCAGCGGCCTCCTCAGCCTGCTCAGCGGCAGCCTTGTCGTCAGCCTTCTCAGCCTTGCGCTCCTCCAGACCCTCAGCGATAGCACCGCAGACAGCGTCGAGGATCACCTCAATAGAGTCCTTAGCGTCGTCGTTGGCGGGAATCATGTAGTCCACGTTGTTGGGATCAGAGTTGGTGTCGACCACAGCGAACACGGGGATGCCCAGGCGGTTAGCCTCCTTCACTGCGATGTGCTCCTTCATCACGTCGATGACGAAGAGAGCCGAGGGCAGACGAGTGAGGTCAGCGATAGAACCGAGGTTCTTCTCGAGCTTGGCGCGCTGGCGAGTGATCTGCAGCAGCTCACGCTTTGAGAGGTTCGAGAATGTACCATCGTTCATCAACTTGTCGATGTTCGTCATTTTCTTCACAGCCTTACGGATGGTGGGGAAGTTGGTGAGCATACCGCCCGGCCAACGCTCGATAACGTAGGGCATGTTGACAGAAGCAGCCTTTTCGGCTACGATGTCCTTGGCCTGTTTTTTAGTAGCGACGAACAGAACCTTCTTACCGCTCTTGGCGATGGCCTTGAGAGCCTCAGCAGCCTCGTCGATCTTGGCTACTGTCTTGTTGAGGTCGATGATATGAATACCATTGCGCTCCATGAAGATGTAAGGAGCCATGGCGGGGTTCCACTTACGCTTCAGGTGACCGAAGTGGCAACCTGCCTGAAGCAACTGGTCAAAATTTGTTCTTGACATTTTGTTCAATTTTTAATTGTTTACTTTCCTTTTTAATTCTTGTTAGCTGGGGTTCCTGCCCCGAGCGTAACCGGCCAATGGCCGTTGCTTAGAACCAGCAGCCAGGTAGCCTCGCACCGATCGTGGAAGAGTCCTGCCTGTTTGGATGCTAAACGTATCTCCGGTCTCACACAGATAGAGACCCAGGAGATATTAACGCTTACTGAACTGGAAGTGACGGCGAGCCTTGGGCTGTCCAGGCTTCTTACGCTCAACGGCACGGCTATCACGTGTGAGGAATCCGTGGTCCTTGAGGTTCTTCTTGTCTTCAGCGTTGATCTTCACCAGCGCACGTGCGATGGCGAGACGCAGGGCCTGGCTCTGGCCGGTGAAACCACCGCCGTCGAGGTTGGCCTTGATATCGTACTTCTCTGCGACCTCGAGCAACTGCAGGGGCTGCTTCACCACATACTGCAGGATAGCTGAGGGGAAGAAAACGGTGATGTCCTTCTTATTGATTGTAATCTTACCGGTGCCCTCTGTGACATAAACACGAGCCACAGCGCTCTTGCGGCGACCGATTGCATTAATAACTTCCATCTTGTCTCAAATTATTTATACTGGTTAATATCAATAGTCTTAGGCTTCTGTGCCTCCTGCTTGTGCTCAGCACCCTCGTACACATAGAGGTTGTTGAGAAGTGAGCGACCGAGGGGACCCTTGGGGAGCATGCCCTTCACGGCGTGACGAATGATCTTGTCGACGCCATTCTCGCGCTTGCGGAGATCTGCAGGCGTGTTGAAGCGCTGTCCACCGGGATAACCAGTATAGCGAGTGTAAACCTTGTCGGTTTCCTTCTTGCCGGAGAAACGCACCTTGGCTGCGTTGATGATGATGACGTTGTCACCGCAGTCGACGTGCGGAGTGAAAGTGGGTTTGTACTTTCCACGGAGCAGTTTGGCAACCTTCGAGCAGAGGCGGCCAACAATCTGGTCGGTAGCGTCGATCACTACCCACTCCTTTTGAGCTGTTTCCTTGTTGACGGAAATAGTCTTGTAACTTAAAGTGTCCATTTTAAAATTTAAATTTACTACTAAAAAACGTTTTTATACCTTATTTATAACAGAGACCTCACGGCGCCTCCAGTCTAAAAGAGACCATCCATGGCTTTCGCTCTGCTGCGCGGATGATTCACAAACCACCGTGTCCGGCCAAAGGCACGGCTATTTACACGTCCGCACGGGGACTCTAAGCGTGTCCCGAAATAATCGGTGTGCAAAATTACATATTTTATTTCATACACATATTACCAACAAGCCCTGAACGCCCTACGTTTATTATATTTTAACGGTTTTAAGGTTATTTAACTACACCAAACCCTTCAAGAACCTCCTCAAGGCAAAGATGGAAGAAGGGAGACGCCGAGGTGACGAGGCCAGAAGAAAGGAGCTCCCAACGAAGAAGGCGGAAAGGGACGAAACTGCCGGAAGAGCAGGGAATGGAAAATGAGAGAATGGGAAATGGCGCATGAAAGAACTGGAAACGGAAAGCGAGAGAGCGAAAACTCCCTGAGGGTAAGGCAAGAGACGGAAGACGGGCGCTTCGGAACAAGAAAAGCGCAAGACTTGCCGGTTTGAAGCACACCGAAAACAAGCAACAATCTATAGCAAGAACTACACATTTCTTTTCCACGACGGAAATGTTTGGCCGAAATACGCCATTCTCAGCGTATTTATGTAATTGTTTAATAATCAAAACGTTGTGGTGATTTGTAAGCATTCCGCACTCCCAATTTCGCATTTCCCCTTGCGGTTAGGCATGTTTCGCACCCCGAAACATGCCCGATCGCAAGACGATACCTTCCTAACGGTGGCTCGGTTAGGCATCTTTCGCCACTCGATACCTGCCTAACGGTATGCGCACCTCTCATTTTGGGTGCTGCGATGGCATAAGAATGGCTTTGTCGTGCTCTATTTCACGCAAAAACACGACACAACTTTTTAACCAAAAAACACAACAGTGAACCTCACCATTACTATCGGTAATCGTCATCATAGTCCAATGATCGATGCCATTAGACCAAACGGTTGGCGTTTGAAAGCATAAAAAAGGCGGTGCGCCAAAATGTCGTTGTTAAACATTTTGGTGCACCGTCCTGTGGTTCCAAACTGGTTTGGAAAGGCCGATGGCGCATGGCCCGATGGCCCGCTTATTCGGCCAGTGTGAAGTCGAGCTGGCGCTTCTCCAGGTTGGCCTTGGCCACCTGTATGCGAATGGCGTCGCCCAACTGGTACTTGTGGTGGTGGCGTCGTCCGCGCAACACGAAGTTTTTCTCGTCGAAGTCGTAGTAATCGTCGTCGAGGTCGCGCATGGGCACCATGCCCTCGCAGTGGTTCTCGTCGATCTCGGCGTAGATGCCATACGACGTGATGCCGCTGATGTGGGCGTCGTAGATTTCGCCAATCTTGTCGCCCATAAACTCAACCATCTTATATTTGATCGATTCGCGCTCGGCGTTTTGCGCCACCTGTTCCATGTCGGAGCAGTGCTCGCAGAGATTCTCGTAGTGCTTGGCGTTGGCCGAGCGGCCTCCTTGCTGATAGCGTGTCAGCAAGCGGTGGACCATGGTGTCGGGATAGCGACGGATGGGCGACGTGAAGTGGGTGTAGTAGTCGAACGCCAAACCGAAGTGTCCTATATTATGAATGGAATACTTGGCCTTCATCATGGCCCTGAGGGCTACCGACTGGATGAGCTTCTGCTCGCGCTTGCCCTCACAGTCGTCCATCAGCTTGTTGAGGTTGCGGGCTATGGCGCCCTTCGTTCCGGCGGTCTTCACCTTATAGCCAAACTTGGCTGTAAACTCGCGCAGCGTCTCCAACTTTTGAGGGTCGGGATTGTCGTGTATGCGGTAGGGCAACACCTTGGCCTTCTTGCCCTTGGGCACGCGCCCCACACTCTCGGCCACTGTACGGTTGGCCAGCAGCATAAACTCCTCGATGAGCTTGTTGGCGTCCTTCGAGCGCTTGAAGAAGCAACCCGTGGGATGGCCCTTCTCGTCGACGGTGAAGTGGAGCTCCTCGGAGTCGAACTTCACAGCGCCGTTCTTGAAGCGCTTCTCACGCAGCTTCTTAGCCAGGCGGTCGAGGGTGCAAATCTCCCAACCAAACTCATCCTTGTAGCCCGCCTTGCCCGGTGCGGGTGCAGGCTCGCCCGTTCCGTCCTTCACACCATTGTCCTCCAGCACCTGCTGCGCCTCCTCGTAGGCATAGCGGCGGTTGGAGCGAATGATGGTATGCACGATGCGGTAGCTTTTCACGTTGGCCTCGTCGTCGAGGTTGAACACGACCGAGTAGGCCAGCTTGTCCTCGTCGGGGCGGAGCGAACAGATGAAGTTGCAGAGTCTCTCGGGCAACATGGGGATGGTGCGGTCTACGAGGTAGATGGATGTGGCGCGCTTCATGGCCTCCTTGTCGATGACGCTGCCCTCGGTAACGTAGTGTGAAACGTCGGCGATGTGCACACCCACCTGATAGAGCCCCTTGTCAAGTTGTTTGATCGACAGGGCATCGTCGAAGTCCTTGGCGTCGGCGGGGTCGATGGTGCAGGTCCACGTGTCGCGGAAATCCTCGCGCTCGGCCTCGTCCTGCGGTGTTATCTCGCCCGAGATGGCGTTGGCCGCATCCTCCACGTTCTTCGGATACTTGTAGGGCAGTCCAAACTTGGCGAGGATGGTGTTCATTTCCACGTCGTTGTCGCCGCTCTTTCCGATGACGTCGACCACCTCACCGATGAGGTTCTTATGCTCGTCGGTGGGCCACTGGATGATCTTCACCACCACCTTGTCGTCGGTCTTGCCACCTTTCACTTTCTTCTTCGGGATGAGGATGTCGTGCGCCAACGAGTTGTCTTGCGGCACGCAGAAAGCGATGTCCTTGTCTACGCGCAAGCGGCCCACAAACTGGTCCTTGGCCCTCCGCAGGATCTCGATGACCTGCGCCTCCTTGATGTGCTTCTGCCTTCTGGCCATGAACGACACCTTCACATGGTCGCCGTTGAGCGCCCCCATCGAGTTGCGCTCAGCCACGAAGATGGGCTTTTCGCCTCCATCGGGTATGAACGAGTTTTTGCCGTTGGCCTTGCGGATGAAGGTGCCTTCCTGCACCTGTCCCTTGGTGTTGAGCTGATAACTGGTGTCGGAAACTTTCGTAAGGAAATCGTCCCATGCCATTTCCTCCATGATGTCGATGGCCAGCATCTTCGCTGGGTGCGTGCTGAGGTGCATCGACCTAAATATTTCTTTAAACGACAGCGTCTTTCCGGGCTGTCCGGAGAAGAAATCGACCAACTCCTTGGTTAGTTGCTTCTTCGTGATATGCTTGCCGCCCTTCTTGCCTTTTCCCATATTTTCTTAGTTTTAAAAGCGTCGGTTTATATATGCAAATTAACTAAAAAGAATTGAACTTTCCTAATTTTATTAGGATTATTTTGCTAAGAATTTTAAAATGTCGTAACTTTGTAACCTATTAACGATGAAGATATTAATTACCGGTGCCAGTGGATTCATTGGCAGTTTCATAGTGGAGGAGGCATTGCGCCGCGGCTTCGAGACCTGGGCTGGTGTGCGCGGTTCGAGTTCGAGGAGCTACCTGGGCGATCCTCGCATCCATTTCATAGAGCTTGATTTCTCGTCGGAGGATCGTTTGGCGCAGGCGCTCGACGGTCACAACTTCGACTATGTGGTGCATGCTGCGGGTGTCACCAAGTGCCTAACGGCTTCCGATTTCATGAAGGTGAACTACCAGGGCACAGTGAACCTGGTGAACGCCATCCTGAAGACGAAGATGCCCATGAGGCGCTTCATCTACCTGAGCAGCCTGAGCGTCTTCGGGGCCATACGCGAAGAGCAGCCCTACCAGGAGATTACTGAGCACGACACGCCGCGCCCCAACACCGCCTACGGCAAGAGCAAGCTCAAGGCCGAGCAGTTTCTCGACTCCATCGGCAACGAGTTCAACTACATTGTGCTCCGTCCCACGGGCGTCTACGGCCCTCGTGAGAAAGACTATTTCCTCATGGCGAAGAGCATCAAGCAACATGTAGACTTCAGCGTGGGCTTCCAACGCCAGGACATCACGTTCGTGTATGTGCAGGATGTGGTGCAGGCGGTGTTCCTCGCCCTCGACCATGGCATGTCGGGAAGAAAGTATTTCCTCTCGGATGGCAACGTCTACCAGTCGTCGACCTTTAGCGATTACCTGCACGAGGAGCTTGGCAAGCCCTGGTGGATACGCGTGAAAGCCCCCATCTGGGTGCTGCGCCTCGTTACCTTCTTCGGTGAGCACATTGGGCGGATGCGACATACCATTACCGCCCTCAACAACGATAAGTTTAACATTCTCAAGCAGCGCAACTGGCGATGCGACATCGAGCCGGCTTGCGACGAACTGGGATACCATCCCCATTACGACTTGCGCAAGGGCGTAACCGAGTCGGTGGCGTGGTACAAGGAAAACCATTGGCTGTGATGCAACTATCCAAATACATCGAACTGGAGCGCAAGCCCCGACGTGGGCTAATGGCGCTGGAGTGGGTGGCGCTGGCTTACGTGGCGCTCACCCTGCTCATTGTGCTTTTCGCCTCGACCAAGCTCGACAATCCCCAGGCCATGATATGGGGTCGCGTGAGGCTGGGAGCCATCACCCTCGCCATGTGGGTGGTGTATCGGCTGGTGCCCTGTAGGCTCACGAGATTTGCGCGTGTGTTGGTGCAAATGTCGCTGCTCGGCTGGTGGTATGCCGACACCTACGAGCTCAACAAGCTCTTCCCCAACCTCGATCCCTTCTTCGCATCGGTGGAACAGGGTCTCTTCGGCTGTCAGCCGGCGCTGGTGTTCGCCCAGCATTGGCCGCAGGCCTTCTTCAGTGAGCTCATGTATCTGGCCTACGCCAGCTATTTTCCCATCATCGTAACTACGGTGCTCTATTACTTCTTCAGCCGATACGAGCAGTTTGAGCGCGCCGCGTTTGTGCTCCTCGCCTCGTTCTTCGCCTTTTATGTGGTGTTCGACCTGGTGCCCGTCACGGGACCGATGTACTACTATCACGCCGTTGGCGTCGACCAGGTGGTGAAGGGCGTGTTCCCCAGTGTGGGCGATTATTTCCTGACACACACCGACATGATGACCTCGCCGGGATGGACCGACGGACCGTTCTACCATGTGGTGGCCGACCTCCACACGTCGGGCGAGCGGCCCACCGCCGCCTTCCCCTCCTCGCATGTGGGCATATCGGTGGTTTGCATGCTGCTCATCTGGCGCACACACAACCGCAAGCTCTTCTTCGGCTTGCTCCCCTTCGCCTTGCTTATCTGCCTCGCTACGGTTTACATACGTGCCCATTACGCCATCGACGTGGTGGCGGGACTCGTCACGGGAACCCTGTTCTACCTGCTGTGGGCAAGGGTCTACGACAGGACCCAATAGGCATGGACAAGCAAAACGGGAGGAAACATTCTATCAAACGAAGGTTTCCGTTAAGCCAAATGAGCAGAACCGAGCTTGCTCGGGTTATGCCATGGCGAGAAAACGTGCCATGAAATGGAAGGAAATCATCGTTGCAGATTAGAAACACCATACAAGTATATTAGGATAATCATCCAAGCAAATATAGGAATAACATGAATAAGAAACTATACATTGAGACGTACGGTTGCCAGATGAACGTGGCCGATTCAGAGGTGGTGGCCTCCATCATGAAGATGGCTGGCTACGACGTCACTGAGGCGGAAGCCGACGCCGACGCCATTTTTCTCAACACGTGCTCGATCCGCGAGAACGCCGAGAACAAGATATACCATCGCCTTGAAACGCTCCACGCTGAGCAAAAGAAGGGCCGCAAGCTCATCGTGGGTGTGCTGGGCTGCATGGCCGAGCGTGTGAAGGACGACCTGATCAACAACTATCACGCCAACCTGGTGTGTGGCCCCGACGCCTATCTGAGTCTGCCCGAGATGATCGCGGCCGTGGAGATGGGCGAGAAAGCCATCGACGTGAAGCTCTCAACCACAGAGACGTACCGAAACGTGCTGCCGCAGCGGCTGGGCGCTGGACGCGTGTCGGGCTTCGTGAGCATCATGCGCGGATGCAACAACTTCTGCCATTACTGCATCGTGCCTTACACCCGAGGCCGCGAACGCTCACGCGACGTGGAGAGCATCCTCGCCGAGGTGCGCGACCTGCGCGACAAGGGATTCAAGGAGGTGACGCTGCTCGGACAGAATGTGAACAGCTACGGACTGCTGCCCAATGGCAAGCGCCCAGAGAATGGCGTGGTTGTTGAGGATGAGGATGGCAAGGAATTGCACGTGTGCAGCTTTGCCGAACTGCTGCGACGCGTGGCGCGCGAGGTGCCCACCATGCGCGTGCGCTTCACCACCAGCAACCCCGAAGATATGACCGAGGACATCCTGCACGCCATCGCTGAGGAGCCCAACCTCTGCCATCACATACATTTCCCCGCACAGAGCGGATCCAACAAGATCCTGAAACTCATGAACCGCAAGTACACCCGGGAGGATTACCTGGAGAAGGTGGCGGCCATTCGCCGCATCATTCCCGACTGCGGACTCACCACCGACATATTTGTGGGCTATCACGATGAGACCGAGGAAGACCACCAACAGACGCTGTCGCTGGTGAAGGAGGTGGGCTTCGACGCCGCATTCATGTTCAAATACAGTGAGCGACCGGGCACATACGCCGCCAAGCACCTGCCTGACAACGTGCCGGAGGAGGTGAAGATCAGTCGACTCAATGAGCTCATACACCTGCAAACGGAGGTGTCGGCCGAGCAAAACCGCAAGGACGAGGGCAAAGAGTATGACGTGCTGCTGGAGCGGTTCGCCAAACGAAGCCATAGCCAGCTCATGGGGCGCACACCGCAAAATAAGGCGGTGGTCATCGACAAGGGAAACCACCACATCGGAGAGACCGTGCGCGTGAGAATCACCGGCAGCTCGTCGGCTACGCTCTTGGGCGAGGAAGTCGTGAAAGAATAAGGCTACGCCCAAGGTGGCGTTCTATGAATTACCACCGCAAACGACAAAAATCATGATGGGTTACTTATAAACCCACCTTAAACGAACAATCAATGAAAGAATTCCTGCAAGTGCTCAGGCGCTTTGTGCCGCCCTACAAGAAATATCTGGCGCTATCGGTGCTGTTCAACATCCTGTCGGCAGTGCTCAACATCTTCTCGTTCGCAACACTCATCCCCATGTTGCAAATCCTGTTTAAGACAGGCGACGCCGACACGGCGACGAGCCTCATGCCGTGGGCGCTCGACAAGGATACCTTGATGAACAACATGAACTATTATGTCAACGACCTCATCGCCACGATGGGAGCCACCACCACGCTGCTCTTCATCGGACTGGCGCTGGCGTTCATGACGTTCCTCAAGACGGGAGCCTACTTCCTTTCGTCGGCTACCATCATACCCATTCGCACGGGCGTGGTGAGAGACATACGCAACCAGCTCTACCAGAAGATCAACCAGCTCTCGCTCGGATTCTTCAGTGAGGAGCGAAAGGGCGACATCATTGCCCGTATGAGTGGCGATGTGCAGGAGATAGAGTCGTCGATTATGTCGTCGCTCGACATGCTCTTCAAGAACCCCATTCTCATCATTGTGTACTTTGCTACGCTGCTCGTCATCTCGTGGCAGCTCACCATCTTCACCATTCTCTTTGTGCCCATCTTCGGATGGTTCATGGGCTATGTGGGCCGCAAGCTCAAGGCCAAGTCGATGAAGGCACAGGCGCTGTGGAGCGACACCATGAGCCAAGTGGAGGAGACGCTGGGCGGACTGCGCATCATCAAGGCTTTTTGCGCCGAGGAGAAGATGAACAAGCGGTTCGACAAGGTGAACTCGGCGTACCGCAACGACATTATGCGTGTCAACATTCGCCAACAGATGGCGCATCCGATGAGCGAATTTCTTGGCACAGTGATGATCGTCATCGTGCTTTGGTTCGGCGGCATACTGGTGCTCAACAACCAAGCCATCACCGGTCCGACGTTTATCTATTACATGGTGGTGCTCTACTCCATCATCCAACCGCTGAAAGACTTCTCGAAGGCTGGTTACAACATACCCAAGGGATTGGCTTCGATGGAGCGTGTGGATAAGATTCTGAAGGCCGAGGTGAGCATCAAGGAGAAGGAAAACCCCATTCACGTCAGTTCGTTTGAGCACGACATCGAGTTCAGGCATGTTGGGTTCAAATATGATCAGCAGTGGGTGTTGCGCGATATCAACCTCATTATTCCCAAGGGAAAGACCGTGGCACTCGTGGGACAGAGCGGTGGCGGAAAGTCGACACTGGTGGACCTCATTCCGCGCTATTATGATGTGCAGGAGGGCGAGGTGCTCATCGATGGCATCAACGTGAAGGACCTGGGCATCCACGACCTGCGCCAGCTCATCGGCAACGTGAACCAGGAGGCCATCCTTTTCAACGACACGTTCCTCAACAACATTACGTTTGGTGTGGAGAACGCTAAGATGGAGGATGTGGAACGGGCGGCAAAGATAGCCAACGCCTACGACTTCATCATGGAGTCGGAGAACGGATTCGACACCAACATTGGCGACCGTGGCGGACGTTTGTCGGGCGGACAGCGCCAGCGTGTCAGCATAGCGCGCGCCATCCTCAAGAACCCGCCTATCCTCATCCTCGACGAGGCCACGTCGGCACTCGACACCGAGAGCGAACGACTGGTGCAGGACGCGCTCTACAAGCTCATGAAGACACGCACAACCATTGCCATCGCCCACCGCTTGTCGACCATCAAGAACGCGGATGAGATATGTGTCATCCATGAGGGACACATCGTGGAGCGCGGCACGCATACCTCGCTGCTGGCGGCCGACGGATACTACAAGAAATTGCACGACATGCAGCAATAATCGACATGCTGTAATAAACGACATGTCGCAATAACCCAAAAGGCACACCTTGCCCCGTCTACCATATGGCGTCAATTCTATAGAGAAAGCAGATTACTTTCGGACACCGATGGCTCTATGCACATATCGTTCAATAACCAAAAAGTCCGGCTACAGCTGACGTTATGACTAGCGGTAGTCGGACTCTTGGCATGATTTGGTCTCCTTATCTTATGAGCACCTTTCGCGCTTTGTCACCCCTTTGGATGATGTTTAAGCCCCGTTGGGGGGCGTTGAGGTGCGCGCCGTTGGTCGAGTAGTATCGGATATGTCCATTGTCAAGCGATGTGTGCTGCGCCTGTATGCCATCGGTGATGTCCTTCAGCGTGGGGCGGCTTACGATATGGTACAGGCGAAAATTGTCCACCTTGTACCAAGTCTGTTGTGGAGCCTCTGTCTCGTTGACACCTATTTCCACATTGGTGCCATCATTCTCTACACCAAACTCCAGTGTGAGCGTCTGCATGGGGACGTTGTCACCGCGACCGGCGCTGAGCACTTGGTCGGGGAAGAGCGCCTTCTGGTCACCAGCAAAGATGTGTTGGTCACCTACGCGCTTGTTACCGTTGTCCGAAGCATGCATGTCCACGGTCAGGCAGTAGTTGCCCTTCGGCAGTGTGATGACCTGGCTTATCTTGGCGCGCTTGCCAGCCGTGGCATCCCACACGCCAAAGATATGCGTACCGTCGGTCGCCACAGGGTCGCCATTGCCTCCACCGGTGTTGATTCCCGACCACGTCGTGTTGATGTCGCGTGTCCACCCTTTCGTGTAGTCTTCGAAGCTAGGATTGATGATATATGTGCTGGTTACGTCCTCGCGCTCACCTGGGGTGAAGACCTCCTTGAGCGTGACACTCGTCTCCGTGCCGTCATATTGCAGGGTGGCAGAGTAGTTGGTGGCGTGTGCGTCGCCCATGCCACGCACCTCATTGACCAGTACAATGTTAAACGTGCGGGAGGCCAGCATGCCGGGGAAGCCATTTCCGCTGCGGTTGGCCAGGGTCAGCGTCTTTGTCGCGTCATCCCAGTGCATGGCGATGGTGCTGTAGGCACCCTTCTCGTAGTTGTAATTGTCATTTTCGTCTTCATAGAGGGTGAAGTCGCCGTCAGCACCAGGGTAGATGCGCAGCTCCAGATTGTCCCAAGGTTTTTCTGTACTGTACTGCACGTCGGGGCCCCATGGCAGTATGCTGCCAGCTTTCACGTACAGAGGTATGATGTCGAGATGGGCCTGCTTGGTAACGGTCTGTCCGCCCGCTAAGGTCTGTCCCGTCCAGAAGTCCAGCCACTGACCGTCCACCTTGGCGCCGCCCTTGGTGGATTGGTAAGCTGGCAGGTAGTTGTGTGTGACGGTCTGTCCTTCGTTTACAACCGGGCACACCAGCATGGCATCGCCAAACATGTACTCGTACTTCATGTCATAACAGTTCTTGTCTTGGTTGAAGGCCAGCGGCAGTGCCGTCATCAGGCTCTTTTGGTTTTTACTGATTTGCCATGAGGTGCTGTATATGTATGGCAACATGCGGTAGCGCATCTTGATGTACTTGAGCACTTGGTTGTACTGTCCGTCGGCATCTTCGGGTTCACCCAGTTGCCATATCTCACTGTTGTGTCCGCTGCCATGGAAACGCAGCATGCCGGTGAACGTAGAGAATTGTGTCCACCGCAAGTAGAGGTTGCGGTAGTTAGCGTCATCGAAGGGACCATGGTTGCCCCATTTGTAGTCCACGAAGAAGGCACCATTATCATTGTTCCAGTAAGGTATGCCACAGGCAGTGAAGTTGAGGGCTGCAGGTATCTGCTTGCGCAAGGTCTCCCAGGAGGCGGAAATGTCACCGCTCCAGGTGTTGGCGGCATATCGTTGCTGTCCGACGAAACCACTGCGTGTGAGTATGCTGACACGCTTCTGTGCCAGTGTCTCGTCAGTGTCTTGCGCCTCACGGTGGTGGTTGTATACACCGCTGATGTGGCCCAGCACAAAACTGTTACGCATGGTTCTCCAGCTGCGTCCCACCTCGCTGACATAGTCCAGCTCGGCGTCGCTGTGCTTCTGGTAGTCAGGCTCAGTAGAATCCATCCAATAGGCGTCCGTACCATGGCTCACTAGTCCGGCGTAGAGGTGCTTCCAGTACACATCCTGCGCCGTCTTGCTCCATACGTCGATAGGCTCCACGCCATTGTTCCAAGGATAACTGGTGGCGGGTATCATGCGGCCAAGGGGCTTGAGCTCCTTGTATCCGGGTGTCTCGGTACCAAAGTTGCCCCAAATGGAGATGAGCAGATGTGCATTGTTGCTGTGTATGTCGTCAATCATCTCCTGGTAGTTGCTAAAGTGTGTCTTGTTGAGGAAATACAATGAGTTCCAATAGCGATGGTCGTTCTCCTCGCCCCAGTACTGCCAGTCTTGTACGACACAGTCGATGGGAACCTGGCGGCGTCGGTACTCGCGTATGACGCCCATTGTTTCATCGGCCGAGCGATAGCGTTCCTTGCTTTGGTATAGGCCGAAGTTCCACAAGGGCATCAGTGGAGCGTCGCCCGTTAACCATCGGGTCTGGGCTGTCACGTCATCGCTGTTTTCACCAGCCAGCAGGTAGTAGTCTATCTCTGATCCTGTGCTCTGCAATGTGGTGCCCTGGTCGTCGTCGGTGTAGTCGGTTGGCGAGTAGTTGTCCCAGAACAGGCCGTAGCCCTTGACCGACTGGAAGAAGGGTATGCACACCTTCATGTTGTCCTGTTCCAGGTGGATGTTCTTGCCACGTTGGTTGAGGTCGCCGTGCTGTATCTGTCCGAGCCCGAAGATGGGCTCATCGTCATCAAGTGCAAACGTTGTGCGTAGGGTATAGGTGTCGTAGTCGGTCACTCCCTTTCGCTCTACCAGCTCCGTGCCGTCGGGGCGCTCGACGATGAGTGTGCGGCCGTCAGCCCGCATGGCGGCGAGGTGCCCGTCCTTGCGTGCTGCTGTCACACAGACGTAGGGGCTGGCCACGCTTATGTCGCCATCGTCTTGGAGGTTGTAGGTCAGCGGCAGGGTGGCATCGTAGTCGCGTATGACCGACATGCTAAGCTTGTCAATGTCGGCCAGGGCCTTGTAGCTCTTCAGCACGCGTACCACCTTGTCGTTGTAGAACAAGACATAGGTGTGCAACTTGTCTTGCATGAAGTGCATGCCGCCAGGTATCTGCTCCACCATGGTGATGGCTATGGTGGGTTTGCTGGTCAGCATGGCGTTCTCCAACTTGTGCAAAGCCTCGTAGGCAGGAGCATAGGTGGTGGCGGTAATATCGGCTTTTGTCTTTTTGGCCTCGTCGAGAGCCTCACTCAGAGTCTGGCTGACACCGTTTGCGAGCTTTTGCTCAGCTTTGTTGATGCACTCGTCCAGCTTGTCGGCTATCTCCTTGGTGAGCGACTCGGCCGTGTAGCCCAGTTGCTCCCATGTGCAGGGGTAAAGTGCCGCCAATCCGTATTTCTCCAGGTAAGTGACATTGTGGATGGTACTGCTGCCTTTGGTGCTGGTCAGCCCCATGGCGTGTATGAAATCACCGCCGTTTGAGCCGATGGTGATTGTTGGCATGGAGAAATTCATGTTGCTCGACATGACCTTGTTGGCCGGTATGTCCCATACGGCCAAAGTGTGTCCTTCGTCAGTGGTGAAGTGCCACTTAGGAGGCTCTTGCGAATTGTCATTGGCACCATTGAACCACCATATGTAGCTACTTGTAGCCGGGTTAGCCTTGAGATCGGATCCCTCTACGACAAAATATGTATGCTCTTTGGTTATCATATACTTGCCATCAGCTCTTTCCTTGTCCATTTTGAAGGCTATGTTGTTGTTGCCGCTGGCCTTGATGGTAAAGGTGTTGGCTTTCTCATCATAGCTGAAGGCCGACTGCGGAGCCCTCTTGTCGTCAGTGCTCACATAGTCTTTCGCGTCAAACGAGTACGGCCGCTGGGCCCAACATGTTATAGAGCAACCCATTATGATTGCACATGTTGCCAAAAATCTTGTTTTTCTCATGTTTTCGATGTGTTATTTGTGTATAGTGCATGGTAGTCAAGTGCGTATTGTACAGTGTACTATGCTGTTTTGCTCTGATAACTGTCCGTGGTGAAGGGCGCGCGGCCTATCCAGCTATAGGCGGGCACGGCGGTGAAAACCTTGCTCAGCACAGGCATGCCCGCGGCTTGCACCGCCTTCTTGCCTCCGATGAAGAGCTTTCCCTGCTGTCCGCTCTGGCGATAGAGCACATGGGTCCACTTGCCCTTGTTGGCTTCATCCTTGCGGGCTTCCAGGCGGGTCTGGGTGTCGGTAAGCAGCAGTTTTCCATCCCTCGAAAGGAAGCGTATTTCGCCGGTCTGCTGATTCAGTTCGACAGAAATATGGCTTGATTTAATGTTTGCAATTTCGCCGTTTTCCTCTATTTGGATATCCTTTGTTTGCTGAGGCTTCAACACAACAGAATAGCTCTTCTTCTGAACGGAGGCACCTTAGTTGGCATCGCATTTCACGATGCGGACGATGGAGGGAGAATAAAACTCAATGGTTACGTTCTGCTGGGCCACCTGGCGGGTCACCACCTTGGCAGAGATGCCCTGACGAAGGCTTGCCACCTTTACGCTTTTGGCAGCGAGTTGGCAAGGAACGCCAATAGTTGCAATGCCCAAGAGGGCCATGAGGGATAAACGCTTTAGCATACTTTTGGTTTTTATATTATAGGGTTTGTAATTGTTCCTGTCCGAAAAAACACATAAGGTAGTTTGTTGGTTGCAAAGATGGTGCTAATTGTTGGAAAAGGGATAAAACAAATGATGATTTGAGTGGTAAATTTGTTGAATCGTACCTAAAAGAGCCCTTTTTAGGCCCATTCGGGCACGATTTATCCCAAATTGGTCGTCATTAGATTTCAATTCTTGTTAACCTGAGTTCGGGATAAGAAAGTCTTTGTAAAAGTTGGTAATCTCAATAATTTTTAGTGCCTTTATGATTGTGAATCAATTAATTATAAAATTAAAGGATACTATAGTTATAGAGATTATCAAGAACAAAATTACAGAAATTTTCTGTATTATCGATGATTTTTGCCAAGAATATGATAAGGAAATTGCACGCATGTCCATTTGTGAGCCAGACGGGCGTAAGCACCGCAATCGGAAATGGACTATGAGCCGGTCGGAAATCATGACGATACTCATCTACTTTCATTTCAACACTTTCCGCAACTTCAAGCATTATTACCTTGTTTATGTCAAGGTTCACCTGCACGACCTGTTCCCCAAGCAGCTTTCATATAACCGCTTTGTTGAACTCGAGTCCAGAGTCGCGGTTGAGATGATGCTGTTCCTCCAACTGTTTTGCTTTGGCAGATGCACGGGTATAAGTTTCATTGACAGCACATGCATTCCTGTATGCCACAACAAGCGTATAACAAGAAATAAGGTGTTCAGTGATTATGCAGAAAGAGATAAAAGCACCATGGGATGGTATTTCGGTTTCAAGTTACACCTGATATGCAATGAGAGAGGTGAACTGCTTAACTTTATGCTTACGAAAGCGAATGTTGACGATAGGAATACAGATGTTTTTAACAGATTGAGTGATAATGTGTTCGGAAAATTATTCGCAGACAAAGGATATATTTCGCATGGCTTGTCTCATATAAGCGTACTTCCGATGTTACAGAAGGTTGCAAGAGCCTTCCAAGGGAGGCGGCAGATGATGCTGTGGTCACAGTTTGAGGCGCACCTGGAGGTCGAGGTCGGTCATGGAGTGGCTATTGAGCTGTTGCAGGCCGGTGCCGATGGTAGAGCGGTCGAAATAGCGGGTGCAGCCCAGTTTGGAGATCACCATCCATTGGTCAGACAGGTCGGCGCGCAACTGAAGGGCCATGCGCATGCCCTCGCCGAAGAACGATGGGAACGAGAAACTGTAGCGCACGCTGCGCTCGTAGGTGTAGATGCGTGAGTCGAAGTCGTCGGTGTGGAAATAGGCGGCGGTGGCGGCTATCTGAAGCCAGCGCCAAGACGTGGCGCCATTGGCCGTTGCCATCCATCCAAAGCTGTTTTTCTCACCAATATGGCAGTGGGCCACGTCGGCCTGCAGGCGTAGGTCGTAACGATCGTTGGCATAGCCTACGGCCCATCGGGCACGCTGCTCGGTCTTCATGGCCAGGGTGGGCTGCGCTGCCTTTTCCGTACTTGGGATTGTTGTCGACGTTGCGTTTTTCTCCCTCATCTTGATGCGATAGCGCACGAGCCACGACCAATGGCCGCGGGTGTAGGTGGCTTGCGCGAAGTTGTCGTAGCTGTGTGAGGCCGCGCTGGCTTGGTATTTGGGCCAAGCGAAGTAGGCCATGTCGGTGTAGGCCCGCAGCGACAGGTATCGTGTGGGAGTCCAGTTGACGCCCACAAACACCCCACTCTCGTTTTGGATGCTGCCCCCTTCGGCAAAACTGTTGCTGTAGGGAGCGTAGTATTTGTAGGGGTAATAGCGCTGCAAGGCCAGCAGGGCGAGGTTGCTCCATAACTGGTAGCTCAGGCTGTTGATGGTGGCCACTTGTCCGCAATCGCCCGTAGCCGTTTCGCCCGAGATGTTGAGGCGGTCGGAAATGTAACCGTAGTCGACGCTGGCGTTCCAAAACTGCTTGCCCGTGGGGTACCAACGTCGGTAAACCTGATTGGTGTTGGGGCGCAGAGGCTTGTCGTATGAGGTGGCAAAGGCGGTGATGCCCACGTGCCATCCGTTGTTGAAATAGCTGAGGTTGCCGCCCCAAAGCGTTGTGGAGGCGTTGCGACGGCGCCGCATCTCGCTCTCGGTGCGGTGGTAGCCCGTTTGGAGGATGGTGGCGATGGAGGCCGAGTCGGGGCCCAGTGTGACGTCGATCTTACGCCATGAGGCGAAGGCGGTGAGGTCGAGATGCTTGGTGAGACGCACCGTGGCGGCCGCTCCCTGTAGGTAGTTGGCCTCCATCCGGCTGCTGTGGGCGAAGATGTGGTTGGCCGATCGGCCCAGTGTGGCGAGCGTGTTGAGCTTGCCCATGCCAAACGAATTGTTGAGGATGAGGCCCATGCCGAACCGTAGGCGGTAACGACCCACGATGGCCGCCTTGACGCGCCCCCATCTGTTCACCATGAGATAGGCCGAATAGAAGTCGTAGCCGGTGGCGTTCTGAGCGGAGAAGAACGGCTCGCCGGCGTCTTGCGAGGCGATGAGGCCCGCCTTGACGCGCCCTTGCGAGCTAAAGGTGTAGCGCAGCCAGTGCTTGTAGGGGTAGCCCAGGTAGCCGTTGCGGTCGCCCTTGCGCCGATAGAACGGCGCGTGCACGGTGCCCACCAGTTCGTGGCGGCCGTAGCGCATGAGTTGGGCGAACGAGGGAAAGCGGGTGTTGGCGCTGTCGGGACGAATGGTTACGAAGCGTTGCAACAGGTCGGCGGTGAGCTTGTCGAGACTTGGCACCAGGCGGAGCTCCATGGTAGTCTCCAAGCGGCGCGCCTTGTCGCGATACTCCATGATGTCCATGATTTGCTGCGAGGATAAGAATGGTAGCCTGCTGAGGTCCTCACGCGTACAATGGTTGATGTCGATCTTTTGGGAGGCAATGTCGTTCAGTTCCTCGTAAGTTTGCTCCCACAGGTCCGACTCGGTGTCTTCGAGTTGTCCGGTTTGGTCGAACAGCTGCTCCCAGGTGTCGTCGTTTTGGGCTGGCGAAGATAGGCAAAGGCTTGCGAGAAGCACGCAGAGCCACACCCTTGGAGCCTGCAGGAACGCGGCGGAAGCCAGTAGAACGGTTTGATTCATGCCGATGGGAGAGTGGGGAATGAGGGTTAGAGCTGTCCGGATTCCACCTGTCGGACCACACGCTCGGTAAGGCGGTCGACGCCATCCGGCTCATACTTCTTGTTGAGCGACGCGCCAAACACCCAAGCGAAGGCTTGGTAGAAACCGGCTTTCACAGGACCAAGGAAAGCCTGGATGAGTTGGTAGCTGGAGCTGTTACACTCGCGGTACACCAGTTTGATGAGTAGTTTGCCCTGCGAGTAGGAGAGCTTCTTCATGCGCGGCGTGTACTCCTTCTTGATGTCGGCCTCCACACGCTTCATGTGCTCGTCGCGCGCCTTCTTGTTGGGTAGGGTGTTGAGGTAGTCGCCGGTCTCGATAATAATCTTGTTGACTTCCTTGGCGATGGGCAACACCTTCTTGACGTTGTAAACCAAACGGTTGTAGGCCGCGCGCTGACGGGCGTTCTTGAACGTCGGTTCGGGATAAACCCACACGTCGTTCATCTCCATATATTGTATGCTGTCTTTTCCCACGAGCACCTTTCCCACCTTCACCATAGGCACAAAGGTGGGGTTGTCCATGTCGACCTCCATGTCCTCGGGGTTGACGCGGGTGCGTGTGTCGTCTTGCGCCCACAGCGACGTGGGCAGCAGACAAGCTAATATGATTATGAGAAACGACTTCATCTGAAAGGCAAATTTACTATCTATTTTCACAACAGCAAAGCGATTGGGATTAAAAAACGTTGTGAGGGCGTTAAAATATGGTGGGAACGAGGATGGCATGGCGTTGATGGGGCGATTTTGAGGCATGCCTTGTAGCATTTGTGTGCACACATAGCCGAACGAATCGCATGAGTGGCCGTGGCCTGACATTTTCGCCTCGATGGCCGAATGAGGACGAATATTCTTGAGGATTTTTCTTTGCAGATTGAATAAATTCCTTTATCTTTGCAAAACAAACAAATGGGCTTCTATAGTTCAATGGATAGAACGGAGGTTTCCTAAACCTTTGATCCGGGTTCGATTCCCGGTGGAAGTACAATCTATTTGGAAGGTTTTTATCTATTACGACCCTCTTTTTACGGTGACCTATCGCTTTTAACTAACCCTTTTATCCACTCAATTTACTGTTATGATTGGCGCTATTATAGGAGACATTGTTGGTTCGCGTTTCGAATTCGACGAGCAACCGAAAGACAATTTTGAGCTGTTTCGGCCCAAACCCCAATGTGATTATACCGACGACTCGCTGATGACCATTGCCGTGGCCGATGCCATTCTCAACGGAAAGTCGTACCAGGACAAGTTGCATGAGTGGGGACGGCGATACCCCAACCCCAAAGGGGCATACGGAGGCATGTTTGCACAATGGCTGGCCGATGACCACCCGAAGCCGCAAAACTCATGGGGCAACGGCGCGGCCATGCGCATAGCGCCTGTGGGATGGCTCTTCGACGACTATCATGAGGTGTTGCAGCAGGCGCAACAATGCACCATTTGCAGTCACATGCACAAGGAGGCCATTCGTGGCGCGCAATGTGTGGCGACTGTCATCTATTGGTTGCGAACGGGCCGTGTAACCAAAGAGGGACTGGAGACGGCCGTTGAACGTAGCTTCGGATACGAGATTCCGCCCTTGCGCGACATATATAAAATAGGTATGCAAGGCCATTTCGATTCGTCGTGCCAGGAAACGGTGCCATGGGCTTTGCGCTGTTTCCTGGAGAGCAGCAGCTTTGAGGATGCCATCAGAAAAGCCGTCATGGCGCGCGGCGACACCGATACGAAGGCATGTATCTGCGGCGCCATTGCAGAGGCCTACTATGATGTGCCCGACCATTTGTACAATAAGGCGTGCTCATATCTTGAGAAGGATATGCTCGACGTTATTGTGCAGTATTGCAATCACATGCAAAACGAAATTGATAGTTGACCCTTTTATCTCCCCCTGCCATGATACCTACTGACGAAACAAACCCTACCATTACGTGGGAACAACTGATGGAGTCGGTGAATTCGGGTGCGCAGCATCCTGAGGACACACAGTGGACGGTGTTTAGATACCTGAAACAAAACTACAAGACGATAGGGTCGGTGGAGGCCCGGACATTGCTTGTCATTTACACCAAGTTGCGTAGCCAGCGGCCGTCGCTCATCAACTCGTGTATGTTGGGCTTGGCGCTGAAGATCAGCGAGGTGTATTCCGATTTCCGTTTGCCGCAATTCTTGCAAGTGTGGGGCTACGACGCTTGCCTGAGAGAGGAGGACCGACAGCCGCAAACGGGCAAGGACGGGCGCCGATACCTTTCGCTACAGGAGCGGGTGGAACGCGCACGGGCGTCGTATCTGCTGCATCATCCTGAGGAAAACCGTGAGCAATGTGACGCCATCGTCAGCATGTACGCCGTGAAAATCTTTGAGAAGGAGCAGAATGGGCGCCGCCGTAAGTTTGTGAAACTGGTGGCGCCGAATGGGGTGGGAATGGTGGCCGACAGTCATCAGTTCCCCTGTAAGCCATGGGAGATAGCCGGACGGTTGTTTGATGTGCTGACACGCGTGTCGAAGCAAGGCGTAGAACGGGCGGTGGAAATTACCTTATCCCATAAGAAGATGGACGAGGTGTTTGAACCGGTGGTGGGCTATGTAGACGGCATCGACCTTGGGCATGGCCATGTGCACGTGTACGACGCGCAGTCGCGCCACTTCGTTGCCGATAAGAAAACGGTGTTTGTGAAGGGCGTGGCGAAAGGTAGCTATGTGCGTTTCTGCCCCATCATCGCACAGGGCGACCCGTTCAAGTCGGCCGCCATCCTTGAGGTGATGGCCCCTCAGGAGGGGCGTTGCGCCTTTGGAACCTACGAAGCCATGGTGATGTTCGTCAATCATGAGCAGCGATACATCAAGTATGCCATCCGCAAGGATCAGCCCGCTGTGGTGAAGTATATGGCAAATTCAGCCGCACCGAGTGGAAAATCGGTTGCGACGAATGGAAATGGGGCGAACGGAGGTGCCGTAAATGCTGGCGCTACTGCGGCGTCTGAATCGATCCAGGGCCTTGCCGAAGGGCGTTTGTCGCTGGAAGGATTTGCCTCCCTTGATGTTTTCCCAGAGAATCGACGCGCAAACCTTGCTTCTGGTCAGTCGGTAAGTCTTGTGCTTTTCCTCAAACGGGGAAAGGATGGCACAAAGCGCAACCATGTGGTAGAGGCGTATTAGCAGTCAAGAGATGGGAGATTAAGCCGTGGTTTCTCTAAGAACAGGCAACGGAAAATGTAGGAAAATGCGATGGCTGGTGTGAGAGCAGCCGATGACTTATGTAAGATAAGGCGGTGGCTCGTGTGAGAGCAGGCCATAGATGTAAAATGAAGAGAGCCATTCTCGTTCGATTCAGAACGAGAATGGCTCTCTCCTTATATATAAGGTAACCCCGAAGAAGGGTTACCTTAGCGGTTGATGATGCTTATGCCTTTGCCACTTCCGTATTGGCCTGCTCCTTGATGGAGTGACCCATCACGATGTAAGCGATCGGAGAAGCGAGGAAGATAGAGCTCAGTGTACCGAACACCACACCCAGAGTCATGGCAAATGCGAACGGCTGAATGCTCTTTCCACCAAGGAAGAGGATGCAGAGCAACACCACGAGTGTGGTGACAGACGTGTTGATGGTACGTGCCAGGGTCTGGTTGATAGAGTCGTTGAACAACTTCTGCAGGTTCTCCTTCGGGTGCAACTGCAAGTTCTCACGGATACGGTCGAACACCACCACCTTATCGTTGATAGAGTAACCGATCACCGTCAGCACGGCACCGATGAACGTCTGGTCGACCTCCAAAGAGAAAGGCAGCAAGCCTTGCAGCAATGAGAACAAACCGATGACGGTCAAGGCGTCGAAGGTCAGGGCGATGGTTGAACCCAATGAGAATGCCACATTGCGGAAACGCAACAGGATGTAGAGGAAGATGGCCACAAGGGCGATGACCACGCTGATGATGGCGCTACGTGTAACGTCCTTAGCGATAGACGGACCTACCTTAGAAGAGCTGATGATGGAACCACCCTGACGGATGTCGGGGTTCTTGAAGGTCTCAACATCCTTCTGGCTCACGAGGTTGGCGTCCTTCAAGCCCTTGAAGAGCATGGTCTCCACCTGGCCATCGACCTTAGGATTGGTCGACTCGATCTTGTAGTTGGTAGAGATGCGGACCGTGCGGCCGTCGTTACCCAACGAGATGGCGCTTGTGGTGTAGCCGGGGAAGGTCTTCTCCAATACGACACGCACCTGCTCAGGCTCTGTGGCCTTTTCGAACTGCACAACGTAGTTGCGACCACCCGTAAAGTCGATGCTCTGGGCAAGGTGACGCGTAGCGAAGCTGACGATGAACACCACGAGGGCGATGCCAGCGAATGTGAAGCTCTTCTTGTAAGCCGACATGAACTTGAAGTTGGTGCCCTGCATGAGGTTCTTCGACACGCCAGTCCACAACTTCTGGTGCATCCACTTGCCGTGGTTGATCTTATAGTCGTACACCAAACGGGTGATGTAAACAGCGGTGAAGAATGAGCAGACGATACCGATGATCCATGTGGTGGCGAAGCCGCGGATAGGACCTGTACCGAAGAGGTAGAGGATGACACCCGTGATGATAGATGTCAAGTTAGAGTCGAAGATGGCCGAGAAGGCGTTGCTGTAACCAGCGTTGATGGCCAATCGCATGTCTTTTCCTGAGCGAAGCTCCTCCTTGATGCGCTCGTAGATCAGCACGTTGGCGTCGACGGCAGTACCGAGCGAGAGCACCATACCTGCGATACCACTCATGGTGAGGGCGGCTTGGAATGACGTTAGGATACCCAGCGTGAAGAATACGTTGAGCAAGAGTGCGAAGACTGCCAGTGAGCCCGGGATGATGTTGTAAACAACGAGCATGTAAACAATCAGGAGCACGAAGGCGATGGCGAACGAGATGATACCCTGCTGGATTGACTGGGCACCGAGTGTAGGACCTACAACCTCCTCCTGCACGATGTGTGCGGGGGCGGGCATACGTCCAGACTTCAAGGTGTTGGCCAGGTCCTTAGTGTCTTCGATGGTGAAGTTGCCTGTGATAGAGCTCTGTCCACCGTCGATCTGTGAGAGGATGCGGGGTGAGGTGTAAACCACACCGTCGAGCACGATGGCGATAGCCTTGCCGATGTTGGCCTTGGTAAGCTCCGACCAGCGGCGTGCGCCCTCAGAGTTCATCGACATAGACACCTCAGGAGCACCTGATACGTGGTTGAACTGGTCGCTGGCGTCGGTGATGACGTCACCCTCGAGCGGAGCGCGACCGTTGGTCGTTGTGACCTTCAGGGCGTGCAACTCGTAGATGTTCTTTGCCTGTATGTTGTCGGTGGGCTTGGCGCTCCACATCAAGCGGAGGTCGGTGGGAAGCACCTGCTTAGCCACTTGGCCGTAGATGGCCTTGTTGATGGCGGCTGTGTCGCGTGCGCTGGCGTAGCCCACGAGGCTCAGGCTACCCGAACCTGTTGTCTGCAGGAAGGCGAGCAGCGGGTGCTGCTTCTTGGCCTGCTCGAGCTCGCTCTCGGGAGTGGCCTTGATGTTGTCGGCCTTCTTACCGTTGTTGAGCTTAAACTTGGGAGCGGCCTGCTTCTTGGCGGGAGCGGCCTCCTTGGCCTTCTGCTCAGCGGCAGCGGTGTCTTTCTTGCTGGCTGTTTCCTGCTCACCGCTGGCCAGACGCTGGTCGAGCTGCTGGAGGTAGGGAATGATTTCCTCGGCGTTGTAGGTCTCCCAGAACTCGAGGTTTGCGCTACCCTGGAGGAGCTTACGCATACGCTCAGGCTCCTTGATACCGGGCATCTCCACCATGATGCGTCCCTCTGCGCCTTGGATGCGCTGGATGTTGGGCTGGACAACACCGAACTGGTCGATACGTGTGCGTACAACGTTGAAGGAGTTGTCGATGGCCGAGCTTACCTCGCTACGGAGCACCTTCTCCACTTCGCTGTCTGAGCTTGTGGGCGACACCTTGCCTTGCAGCTGCTGTGTGGCAAATACCTCGGCGAGGTTGTGTCCGGGGGCGTTCTTGTGGTAAGCGTCGATGAAAAGAGAGATAAAGTCGCTCTTTCCAGCTTCGAGCTGCTGGCGAGCCTCATTCATCGACTTGACGAATGCTGGTTCAGTCTTGTGGTCGGCAAGCATGTCAACCACGTCGGGCACTGAGATTTCCAGCACCACGTTCATACCGCCTTTCAGGTCAAGTCCAAGACCGATCTGCGTTTGCAGACACTTCTGGTAGTCGTAAATGCCAAGGTATTTCACAGAGTCTTTGTAGTTCTGCTGATCGATGGGATCTTTGATCTTGGCAGCCTGATTGTCATAGTAGTTTGTGGCAATCGGGAACGACAAATAGAAGAGGCATGTAAGCGTCAGTAAGACGGCGGTTACAATTACAATTCCTTTGTTTCGCATTTTGTTAGTTATTTGTTATTTATTGTTTCAATCTATTTAACAGAATAAGATGTGCAAAGATACTAATTTTCCTTGTTTTTAAGAAATTTATAGGTGTTTATTCTTGCTTTTTTATATTTTCCTCCCAAATTTCAGCCAGCAGTAGATGGGGTAGTGGTCGCTTGCCTTGATTTGGTTGTCTACAGCGCATGCGTAGGGTGTGATGTCGTCGGAGCAGAAGAGGTGGTCGATTCTGACATACATGTGGCTTTGGTTGTAGGTTCTGCCAATGCCGTTAGCGGTTGCCGCATAGCAGTCGGTGAGGTCTTCTCCGATGCGTGTGTGCGCGTATCCGAGTGGGTTTTCGTTGAAGTCGCCGCACACGATGACCCGATGGCCGGTTCGATGGTTGGCTATGTATCTTGCCACCGCTTCGGCCTGTGGTGCGCGTTTCTTGGATGCGGCGGCGAGTTTGTCGATGAGTCGCGCCGATTCGGCTCGCGCCATGTCCTTGTTGAGGTCGCCTTTGATGAGGTTGCCAAATCCGCTCTTGTCGTCGTTGTCTAAAGCGTTGCTTTCCAAGTGGTTGTTTACGATGAGCACCTTCTGCCCGTTTACGTTGAGGTAGAAACCCACGCTCATGTTGCCTTCCGACTCATAATCAATGAGTTGCGACCGCAGTATGGGAAATCGGCTGTATAGGGCCACAACATCGCTTCCGCCTTTCTTTTTCTCCTCCATGATGTAAGGATATTTGGCTCGGAAAGTACTGTCGAAGTCGAGCGCGTGCCCTCCTTCTTGCACACATACGATATCGGCTCCGCTTTGCAGGATGTAGGCAGCGATGGAGTCGTTAGAGAACGTGTCGACATAAGGCTTCATGCTGTGGTAGTTCTGGGTGTTGTAGGATAGCAGCTTGATGGCTCCCACGGGCGGATCGTGCGGAATGTTGGCGGGAATGTAGGTTCTCATGGGCCCATAACAAAGGATGTAGCCCACGAAAGGTATGATGACGCCCTTGAGCTTGAACACCACCCAAAAGAACAGGAATGCAGCGTTGATGGCGATAAACGCCGGAAAGAGCAGTCCGGCGTTGGCCAGTGTGGGATGGTTGGTGGGGTCTATGTGTCCGCTATACCCCACGAGGAGCATCAGCAGGATGGTGACGGCGTTGGCTCCGGCCACCATCTGCAATGAGAATTTCTTCAGTTTAGCGATCATGTCTGCTTTGTTCGAAAAGCGTCTGCTTCTCGCTCTTGGTGAGACTGTCGTATCCGCTTTTCTTTATTTTGTCGAGTATGCGGTCAACCTCTTCCTGTGTGGCTCGCTTGTTGGCGTTGTAGTCCCAGTCGGGGTTGCCCGTTGTGTAATGTTGGTTTGTGTTGCGCTTGTTTTGGTACGTCTTCCATCTTTGCTGCATGTTGCCAAACATGCGTGACCCTCCGTCGCCATAGTAGGTTCTACGAGCTTGTCGGCGCCAGTAGAGGATGAGCAATATGCCAAACACCATTCCGCCCAGGTGCGCCATGTGTGCCACGCCGTCGCTGTTGGTTCCTATGCCAGAGAAGAACTCCACGGCTATGGATCCAACGATGACCCACTTGGCCTTGATGGGCACGGGGATGGGAATGATGAACATTCGCTCGTTGGGGAACATCATGCCGAAGGCGAGCAGGAGGCCGTAGATGGCTCCCGAGGCACCCACGGTGGTCCAGTAGTTGAGGTATTGGCTTACGGGAATGACGGATGTTCCGATGTTTACCATCTCGTAATTGGTCAGTCCTTGGTTGAGAAATTGCACATATTGCACCAACTCTTGGCACAGTCCGGCACCTACGCCACAGAATATGTAATAAAAAAGGTATCTTTTTGCACCCCATCTGCTCTCAACGACGGCTCCAAACATCCACAGCATGAACATGTTGAGGATGATGTGGGTCCACCCGCCGTGCATAAACAGGTAGGTGAAGAGCTGGTAGAAATGGAAGTCGTCGGCCAAGACGAAGTGCAATCCCAACAGGCTCGTGAGGTCTGTTCCAGTCACTTGCCTGAGCACCAGTGTGGCGATAAACATCAGCACATTGATGATAAGCAGGTTTTTGGTGATGGTTGGTATTTTTGGCATAGCGTATTCTCGTTGATTGATTTTATCTTGAAAAGCGTTGCAAAATTACGAAAAAAGTCGGTTAAATGACTATGAAACAGTGGTTTTGCACTGTTTTTTAGTTTTTTCCTTCATTTTTTTTTATTTTTTGTTTGGATTATGAAAGTAAACGCCTATATTTGTCACCGCAAAGAGACTGAAACAAAATTTATATTCACAAAATAACCCAAAATTATGAACAAGACAGAATTAGTTAAGAAGATTGCCGATGCAGCAGGCATCACTTCTGCACAGGCCAAGGCTGCATTGGACGCTACAACAGAGGCCATCAAGGATGCTTTGGTAGCTGGTGAGAAGGTACAGCTCGTCGGTTTCGGCACATTCGCTACAAAGGAGCGTCCTGCTCGCCAGGGTGTGAACCCTCGTACGGGTGAGAAGGTTGAGCTCGCAGCCAAGACGGTTGTGAAGTTTGCCGCTGGTGCTCAGTTCGCTGATGCTGTAAACAAGTAATTGTAAAGATAATTAGTAAAAAAGCCCACGGTGTACCGTAGGCTTTTTTTTTATTACTTCGATGGATGGTTGCATCCTTAGTCGTTGACCTGTGAGGGGTCCTTGCCGATGTAGGCCAGGATACCACCGTCGACGTAGAGCACGTGTCCGTTCACTGCGTCTGATGCGTGAGAGGCGAGGAACACGGCGGGGCCACCCAGTTCAGAAGGATCGAGCCAGCGGCCTGCTGGAGTCTTGGCGCAGATGAACTTGTCGAACGGATGGCGGCTGCCATCGGCCTGACGCTCGCGCAACGGGGCGGTCTGCGGTGTGGCAATGTAGCCCGGGCCAATGGCGTTGCACTGGATGTTGTAGGCGCCATACTCAGAGCAGATATTGCGTGTGAGCATCTTCAGGCCACCCTTGGCTGCTGCGTAAGCCGACACGGTCTCACGACCCAGCTCCGACATCATAGAGCACATGTTGATGATCTTACCCTCCTTGCGCTCGATCATCTCGGGAAGCACAGCCTTGGCCACGATGAACGGGCCCACGAGGTCGATGTCGATGACCTGCTGGAAGTCCTTGCGGCTCATCTCCACCATGGGGATACGCTTGATGATACCGGCGTTGTTCACCAAGATGTCGATCTGTCCGACCTCCTCGTGAATCTGCTTCACCAGTGCCTCCACGGCGTTCTCGTCGGTGACGTTGCAAACATATCCGTGCACATTCTCGATGCCAGCCTCCTTGTAGGAAGCCAGGCCGCGGTCAACATGCTCCTGGTCGATGTCGTTGAAGATGATGTTCTTGATACCAGCGGCGTGGAAAGCCTTGGCGATGTTGAAGCCAATGCCGTAAGTGGCACCTGTTACCCAAGCGTTCTTACCTTCCAAAGAAAAGTCTTTCAAACTAGTCATAAGTAATATGTTTAAAATTAAAGTTTAACCTTTACCTGCAAACATAATGCCACAGTGGGCTTTGGGAGTTTGTTTTTTCAAATGGCCGAGTACAGCCTATCTTTTGCAAAGATAGATATTTTATTTTGTTCGCGTTCATTATATAATACGTTTCTTTGGGCCAAACAACTTAAATAATTATAATTCCACCTAATTGATTTCTCCGTTGACCGTCCCATTGCCGTGGTTCGGGTTCCCTCATTGGCGCGTAAACCAGTGGGGGCTGGGTGACAAGGTGTGGTCTGTAAGGAGCGGCTTTCGCCATGCCAATGGCTGCTGGCGGTTACTTGCTTGGGGTGTCCTTGTCGTCCAAATCGTCGAAATAGCCGCAGCAGGTAGGCTCTGCATCATGCACGATGCGCGAGTTGAAGCGCATGCGGGCATTGCGCTCAACCTCAAACATGCGGCGCGTACCCTCCTCGTCTTGCTTAAACTCCAGGTGGTTGTCGATGGCCATCTCGTGCGCCATGCGCTCCACGTCGAGGTTGTCGGTGCCTATGAAGGTAAACGTCCACTTCAGCGTCTTCATCTTCTCGATGAGTTGTTTCACCATTCGAAGGTCGAACTCCGTTGAGCTGTTCTCCTCGCCATCGGTAATGATGGTAACGAGCACCACGTCGTCGGTGCTGGTCTGCGCGTTCACCTTGCTCACTCCTCGGCCAATGGCATCGTAGAGCGGAGTGCAGCCTGAGGGCTGATAGTCGTTCGGACGGATGGTGTGGGTGCGCTTGGCCGGCGTGTTGTCGAACACGTAGTGGGTATTGTCGCTGTTGAAGGTGAGCAGCGTCACGTACTGTTGGGCGTTGGGCTCCTTCTCCTGCATGCGCTTCACGGTGTCGAGCGTCTCGTTGAGGCCCATCAGCGCTTGCTTCTTTATCAGGCTCATGCTGCCGCTCTCGTCCACAATAATCAGGTTTACAATTCTCTTGGTGTGGTTTCTTCTTTTTCTTTCCATGATAATAATGATTTTGGGTTGATGTTTGACTATTAAAAGATTGGGGAAGAAAAAAATGAAGGAGACCCCCCACTTTTTTTTGAAAAGTTGCTATATTTGCCGAAATGAAACACCCTACACTAAGCATTGGCCTTACCGACCAAGAAATCATTGAGGGGCTGCGCCATCGCGATTCGCAGCTGACGCGCTTCTATTTCTACGACATTTGCCGCGTAGCCTATCATGTGTGCGACAAGCGTTATGACCTGGCCCACAAGCCTGGTCTCGACTTTTTCAGCATCGCCCACGAGTATTACCTGGCGCTCGATAAGCGCAACTTCCACCAGTTGGATGACCGCAAGCCCGGCATGTCGCTGCGCACGTGGATGGTCAATGGGTTCCGCTTTGTGTTGCTCGACCGCCTGAAAGCCTACAACCGCGAGTCGCGCGTGGCAACATTCGAAGAGCGCATGAGCCAATCGCAAGTGGGATTCGACCTGCCCGACGATAATTTCTCGGCCGATTTCCGCGCCACCGTCGAGGAAATATGCAGCGAGTATTTCGCACGCGACAGTCGTTCGGCCATCATTCTCAAGATGCTCCTCGTAGAAGGGTTCAAGGGGAAGGAGGTGGCCTCGCAGCTCGGCATAAGTCCATCGGCCGTGGCCCAGCGTTTCCATAAGCTCATGACCACCATCGTGGTGCCCTATTTCAAGGCCAACTACACGGCCCCAATAGCTATGAGCTGCGTAGAGATGGCCGACCAGTCGGAGCGTCCCTGCCTATCATCAGTATCGTTATTTTCAAACAATCCTACTATGCAATCCAATCATTCGAATCGTATCACGCCATCCCACATCACATCGCTTGGACCCAATGAGATCTTTGTGTTTGGCAGCAATCTCCAGGGCATGCACGGCGGAGGTGCCGCCCGAGCCGCCCGTCTCTATTTTGGGGCCAAGATGGGCGTCGGTGTGGGACCGCAAGGCAGCAGCTACGCCATTCCCACCATGCAGGGAGGCCCCGAAACCATCCAGCCTTACGTCGACGAGTTTGTTGAGTATGCCTCTCAGCATCCTGAGCAAGTGTTTCTTGTTACGCCCATTGGCTGTGGCATAGCAGGCTTTGAGCCCGCCGACATCGCGCCGCTCTTTGCCAATGCCGTCGGGGTAGACAACATTTATTTGCCCAAGAGCTTTTGGGATGTTTTGGCGTAGGCCCGTCGGTGTCGACGGCTTGTTCATCATTTGTTTATAATCAATTCATTCGCATTATGATCATAACAACCACTCCGACCATAGAAGGTCATAAAATATTGGAATATAAAGGCGTGGTGTCGGCCGAGGTAATACTGGGCGCCAACCTTGCAAAAGACTTCTTTGCATCCTTCCGCGACACCTTTGGCGGGCGCGTCAGGAGCTACGAGCGGGTGCTTCAAGAAGGTCGCATGACGGCTCTTCAGGAGATGGAAGCGGACGCCCGAGCCATGGGAGCCACGGCCATCGTGGGTGTGGGCTTCAACATTGAGGTCCTTGGCGAACGAGGATCCATACTCATGGTGTCGGTTAGCGGCACCGCCGTGCTGATATGACCCGTTGGGGTTGGGGTATAAATAATTTTTGTCCATGGTGAATATGGCTGAGTATATCATGTGGAACGACCTTCATGCGGAATGGCCATGCGGGTTGCTTTTGCCAAAAAACACGAGACTCGGCGAAGCCTCACTGACCGAAGGGAAGTCAGAAACTATAAGAAGAGGAAGTAAGCCCCAGCATCGAGAAACTTGCACGAACACGGGGAATGTTACGAATTTTGGTGAAAAAGTGGTGTTGCGATTTCGATCCAACCAGCGACCGCAACCGATGTTTTTGCGCGATGGATATTTCCGAAATGAGCCACCGTGTTGCAAAAGACGCCTAACCGAGCCTCGGT
>ENA-OPML01000016-OPML01000016.1-human-gut-metagenome-genome-assembly--contig:-NODE-16-length-45738-cov-4.988004_pt1 | contig 45738 bp, 36 predicted proteins | sample MGYA00241526_ERZ501749 | MGnify/ENA primary metagenome ERZ501749 (study PRJEB25962, sample SAMEA2042647) | human gut metagenome | biome: human gut; feature: human-associated habitat; material: faeces... | reverse complement strand
AGAGCCGTGGCCTGGATGTCAGCGCGCCCTTTGGTTGTTTTTTTATAATTTTGCAGCCACAAAACCAATATCACAAAACAAATGGACGATTATCACGCGGACAATTTCAACCAATGACGTGAGGATCAGACGCAGACGCGGCTAATCCCCACAACATGTTTAATGACGGAGATTAGCTACAATGAAGACATATTGGAACATTGAAAAGACCCTGAAAGCCATTCCCGAATGGCAACCCAACTGCTGGATTCAAGTGACATGCCCCACCGACGAGGACCAGCGAGAACTCGAAGAGAAGTTCAACATACCCGATTATTTCCTCAGCGACATCAGCGATACCGATGAGCGCGCACGCTATGAGTACGACGACGGTTGGATGCTCATCATCCTGCGTATACCCTACGTCAAGGAGATACGGTCGCGCACGCCCTACACCACCGTGCCCCTCGGCATCATCCACAAGCGCGACGTAACCATCACGGTGTGCTTCTACGAAACCAACATGATGATCGACTTCGTGTCGTATCAGCAGAAACGCGGTGAGGGATTCACCGACTACGTTGACATGATCTTCCGACTCTTCCTGTCGTCGGCCGTTTGGTACCTCAAACGGTTGAAGCAAATCAACGCGCTCATCGAGAAAGCCAAGCACAACCTCGACCACGAGGTGAACAACGAGAGCCTCATCGGACTATCAAGGCTGCAAGACTCGCTCACATTCTTCATCACCTCCATCAGGGGAAACGAGAACCTGCTGCAGAAACTGAAGTTCAAGCTGCAGGTGGACGAGCTCGACGCAGACCTCATCGAAGACGTCAACATCGAGATGACGCAGGCGAGAGAGACCACCAGCATCTACTCAGACATCCTGGAGTCGACCATGGACACCTACTCGAGCATCATCAACAACAATATGAACACGGTGATGCGTACGCTCACCTCCGTCACCATCATCATGATGTCGGCAACGTTCATCGCATCACTTTATGGCATGAACGTAATCAACGGACTGGAAGAAAACTCATGGGGATTCGCCATTACGCTCGTCATGTCGTTCGCCGTCAGCGCCCTCTGCTGGGTGGTGCTGCGATACAAGCGGTTGCTGTGAGCCATCCTGCCTGAGCAAACCACACGCCTTTTTGTTACGACAACGGGGCGGTAGGTTCCTTGCGAGCTTACCGTCTCCACCTCTATTCAAACCACAAGCCACAAAAGACACGATGCGTCTTTTATGTCCATGCCTTACAGCAGAAGGTTGGGCACATGACATGCAACATGACACGCTGAAGGCTCGTGTTGCATATTCCCAGGCGTTACGCATTTACAACTCGATCATAAAAAAAGATCCCAATATGTTCAACTTAGTCAACCGTGCTTTCATCATACAAGCGCTCCATGGGAAAAATGCCTACAACAAAGCACTTGACGAGATATTGGCCATCAGACATAACCACAAGGATTCACTGGAAGTGGAACAATATTGGAGGAAGGCGGATTATGACTCTATAAAGTCACAATTGCATTTTGCACAATAAGCGGATCAGAAAAACTCCACGGATACCAAAACACCTTTCATACACTTAAAACATAAACCTATGGTAACAGAGACTATCAAGACACTCTTTTTCATGGTGTGCGCGCTGTTGCTCACCTTGCTGCTGTGCAAGGCGAGAAACGACAGGCAACAGGAAGCCAAGCAAGAACGCTTTCAAGCCGGAATGCGTATTGACGCATTGATGCGCAGCCATGACTTCCAAAACCTGTATCCATGCCTCGACTCCCTGCACCGGGTGTATCCGCAGGACCCGCAGTTCTACACGGTCGAGGGCATGGCACGCGACTATCAAGGCGACCGCGCACGGGCACGCAAGGCCTTTGCCAAAGCCATTGAGCTCTACGATGTCCTCATCAGCACCAAGCACAACTTTGACGACCGCATCAACCGAGCCAGCGTCATCCTGTTCAAGGATGGCAAGATGGCCTACCACCTGGCACTCGACGAGACCCTCACCCACGCTACCACACAAAAAGAGAAAGACGAGGTCAAGTTTTTCAGAGACATGGATTACGACAATCTCCTCAAGCAATCATTCGGTGAGCCCGTCAAGGCCAAGATAACCGAAGAAGAGTATTATTAGCCAGATGGCCCTTGCCTTCGCCCAGCGATGAAAGGGCAAGGACCACAAAAAGGGCCATGCAACGAAAAAAAAACATCGATTTGTTGCCATATCCGTTTTTTTTGTTTAAGTTTGCACAAAATAATTTAAAACATTGGTCGCCACGCCCTTCAACGGCTATCGTTGCGCAAAGGGCATGGCACAGGAACCTGAGTCATAAACTTAAAACAGTGAAATGATGGACTCTCAAGAGAATGTTCTGCAGCAGGACAAGTTTGAAAACGAGCAGAAGACAGCGCAAGCTGCTTCTGAAGTGGAGAATGTGAGCACCGAAGAGGTGAAGGCGGAAGCAACGCCCAACGACAAGCCGGAGGCGAAAGCCGACAATGTGGCCAGCAACCAAGAGGTGGCTGAAGCCCAAACGGACGACACTGAGGGCGCACCCAAGGAAGAGACATTCAAGAAAATCTACGCCAACAAGCAAGAGGTGCTGGCGCGTGCCAAGGAAATAGCCAGCAGCGAGGATGCTCCCAACAAAGACGAGGTGGAGCACCTGAAGTCGGCTTTCTACAGGTTCCACGTAGCAGAGCGCGAGCAGCAACAGAAAGATTACCTGGAGGCCGGAGGCGACCCCGAGAAGTATGTCGTGACACCCGATGAGGACGAAGACGACTTCAAGGCGCAGATGCAGGTCATCAGAGAGAAGCGCGCCAAGCTGTTCCAGCAGCAAGAGGCTGAGAAAGAGAGCAACCTCAAGCGAAAGCTGGAAATCATCGAAAAGATAAAAACCATGGCTACCTCACCCGAGGAGGCCAACAAGTCATACAATGAGTTCAAGGCCCTGCAGCAGGAATGGAAAGACATCAAGGCCGTTCCCGCTGAGAAGGCCAACGAGGTGTGGCGCAACTACCAACTCTATGTGGAGCAGTTCTACGACTTGCTCAACCTCAACCGCGAGGCACGCGAGTACGACTTCAAGAAAAACTTGGAACTGAAGACCAAGCTTTGCGAAGAGGCTGAGCGCCTGGGCACTGAGGATGATGTGGTGAGCGCATTCCACCAGTTGCAGGAGCTGCACGTACAGTATCGCGAGATTGGCCCCGTTGCCAAGGAACTTCGCGAGGAAATATGGAGCCGCTTCAAGGCCGCCAGCACCGTCATCAACAAGAAGCACCAGCAGCACTTTGAGCAGTTGAGAGCCCAGGAGGAAGAGAACCTGCAGAAAAAGACCGAGCTTTGCGAGCAGGTAGAAGCCATCGCCAAGGAGGAGAACAAGAACTCAAGCGACTGGGAGAACCACAGCAAGCAGATCATCGCTATCCAACAGCAATGGAAGAGCATCGGATTCGCACCGCAGAAGATGAACGTGAAGATCTTCGAACGCTTCCGCGCCGCCTGCGATGAGTTCTTCACCAACAAGGCTGCACACTTCAAGGAGATGAAGCAGCGCTTTGCCGAGAACGCCGAGAAGAAGCGCGCCCTCGTGGCTCAGGCACAGGAGCTCGCCGACTCAACCGACTGGAAGGCTACCAGCGACAAGCTCGTGGCCCTGCAGAAGGAGTGGAAGACCATCGGAACAGTGCCCAAGAAATTGGGCGACAAACTCTGGAGCGATTTCCTCACGGCCTGCAACCACTTCTTCGACGCACGCAAGGCCGCTCACGCCGGCACAAGAAGCGAGGAGAACGCCAACCTGGAGAAGAAGCGCAACGTCATAGAGCAGCTGAAGGCTATAGCCGAGGAAGCTACCGACAATGTGCAGGAGAAGGTGCAGCAGCTCATCGAGGAATACAACGGCATCGGCCATGTGCCCTACAGGGAGAAGGACAAGGTGTACAAGGAGTTCCACGATGTGCTTGACAAGATCTACAAGGACTTGCACATTTCCACACAGCGCCGCCGCCTCGACAACTTCAAGAGCAACCTCAAGAGTGTGGCCAAGCGAGGAGAAGACGCCGTCGACAACGAGCGTTCACGCCTCATGCGCCGCTATGAGCAGCTCAAGCAAGAGGTGTCGACCTACGAGAACAACCTCGGATTCCTCAACATCGCCAGCAAGCGCGGCAACTCACTCGTCGACGAGATGAACCGCAAGGTGCAGAAGCTCAAGGACGAGGTGGAGCTGACACGCCAGAAGATCAAGGCCATCGACAACCAGAACAAGGAAGAGAAGACGGCCAACGAAGCTGCGGAAAACAAAGACTAAGCGGCATCCAAGCGCCTGAACGCTACGCCACGGACCACAACCGCCGAATCAATCGTAGCCACAACAATCACAGCCCTCTCCGTGCGAAAGACAACGCACGGAGAGGGCTGTTTGCTGATATAAGATGCAGGGGGGAAGAATCAAGAGAGCACAAATAATCCCCAATCGGTCATTAGACCAATTGGGGCTCAATTCTAATGGCCAATTGAAAGCAAGACCTGATGGCTGATGAGGAACTATTTCTCGAAGTGCTGATAGTCCTTTACCGTGCGCCAAGCGCCTCCCCAACGAAATCCGTGGGCTACAAAGAGACGATAGGCCAGGTCGCCACGTGTAATCTTATAAGGGAAAGATGCCGTGCGATCGCAGTATTTGGCGGCATTCGACGGTTGGATCGTCACCTTGCCATTGCGATGCTTGCGATAATAAGGATTGTAAAGGGGGTTGATGTCAACCGCTGTCCCAAGGGCATGAGCCGAGAGCTTACTCGACCCTTTCACCTCACGATAGCAGAAACAACTGGTGTTGTTGGCGCGCATCGACCGCTCATCGTCTGCCCCAAAGTCATCGATCAACCGCACACTTTGGATGGGATAGCGCTCATCATAGAGCCGACGGAAGATACGAAGCATGTCGGAAGCCACCTCTTTGTGGCACACCAACTCACCCATGCGAATCCTACCGTCCGCATCGCGATGCAACAACCGTACATATCGCAAGCTCTCACGGCTCACGCGGCAGTGAGCAGGGTACGACTTGCCACGCATGCGGGCAAACACCTCGTCGGGTATCGGTTCCACACGGAAGCACCGCTCCACACCTACCCTATCCACCTCCTGTGGGCTGACAACCGTCCCTGCACGCCACAAAAGACCTTTTCGGGGCGCACCAGAACCCTGGGCCTGACCCAAGCAAGGCCAAACCAACATGCCGACGAACAACAACGACAGCGCCACATACGCCAGTCGGACTATCCATTTTTCTCTTGATACCATAAGCGTTATAAAACAAAAAAACCAAACTGCCGTTGAAAGCAATTTGGTTTATTGTTGGGGTACACGGACTCGAACCATGAATGACAGGACCAGAATCTGTAGTGTTACCATTACACCATACCCCAAAGTTCCTTGCGTATTCATTTCTGAATTGCGAGTGCAAAGGTAGCGGGTTTTCTCGAAACCACCAAAGGTTTCACCAACTTTTTTTCGCAAAACCTATTATTTTTTCTCCTTTTTCAACAAAACACCCCAATTCGGGTCTTCACAGCTCGCATCGCATCATAGCCAACATATATAATAAGGTAGAAAGGCGCGAACCTTAAGGAATGCACTTAGTTCATAAAAAACATCAAATATGTATGTTTTTCCAAGGATATGTCAATGATTTGATGTAACTTTGTACCAACTATCTAAGATAATTATCACGACAATCGTATTATTAAGAACATTTTAATGACAGAGACAACAAATCTTGTAAACGCCATTATCAAAGGTATCCAAGAGAAGAAAGGACAAGACATCGTCATCGCCGACCTGAGCCACATCGACGGAGCCATCGCAAAGAGCTTCGTCATCTGCCAGGGTAACTCACCCTCACAGGTGGAGGCCATCGCCGAATCGATCAGCGAAGTGTGCAGAAAGGAACTGAAGGAGAAGCCCGTTGGAGTGAACGGACTGGGAGCCAACCAATGGGTGGCCATCGACTTCGTAGACGTCCTGGTGCATATCTTCGTTCCCGAACTGCGAACATTCTACGACTTGGAGAACCTTTGGGAAGACGCCAAACTGACCAGGTTGCCCAATATCGACTGATCGTTGGCACACCAACAGGCAAGTGCCGACCAAGCACACACATCAATAAGTAATCATGGAAAACAACAACCATCCCTTCCCCAACAAGGATAACCAACCCAAGATGCCCCGGTTCAACATGAACTGGCTATACATCTTCATTGCCGTGGCCCTGGCATTCTTGTTCTTCACGGGCGGCGGCGACTCCTTGGCCAAATCGGCAGGCGCCAGCAAGGATGCCTCTTACACCGACTTCAAGTCGTATGTGGAGAAAGGTTACGCCGACAACGTCATCATCAACAAGGACGAGAACACGCTCCAGATGTTCGTCAAGGCCAAATACATCCGCAACGTCTTCCAACAAACGGCCCAGCAGGTAGGATCAAGCCCCTTTGTCAAGGTGGAGTTTGGCTCGGTCGACGAGCTTGAGCGATACCTCGACACGCAACAGAAAAGCGGAAAGCTGAAGAGCTTCAGCTATAAGAACGAGAAGAGCGGCGACATGCTCAACCTCTTGGTCAATGTGCTGTGGCTCCTGCCATTGATATTCTTCTTCTGGTACATGACACGCGGCATGCGTGGCGGAGGCGGCGGAGGCGGCATCTTCAACGTGGGGAAAAGCAAGGCCAAGCTCTACGACAAGGCTGGCGAGATGGGCATAACCTTTAAGGACGTAGCAGGCCAGGAGGGTGCCAAACAAGAGGTGCAGGAGATCGTCGACTTCCTCAAGAACCCACAGAAATACACCGAACTGGGCGGAAAGATTCCCAAGGGAGCACTGCTCATTGGCCCTCCGGGAACCGGTAAGACCTTGCTTGCGAAAGCCGTGGCGGGCGAAGCGGGCGTGCCCTTCTTCTCCATGTCGGGTTCCGACTTCGTTGAGATGTTTGTCGGTGTGGGCGCATCGCGCGTCAGAGACGTATTCGCGCAGGCCAAGCAAAAGGCTCCGTGCATCATCTTCATCGACGAGATCGACGCCGTGGGACGCGCACGCTCCAAGAACCCCTCGATGGGTGGCAACGACGAACGCGAGAACACGCTCAACGCACTGCTCACCGAAATGGACGGATTCGGCACCAACTCGGGTGTCATCGTGCTTGCAGCCACCAACCGTGTCGACATGCTCGACAAGGCATTGCTGCGCGCCGGACGTTTCGACAGGCAGATCCACGTGGACCTGCCCGACCTGGCCGAGCGAAAGGCCATCTTCCAGGTGCACCTGAAACCGCTGAAGACCGACCACACGCTCGACATCGACTACCTGGCCCGACAGACGCCGGGATTCTCGGGCGCCGACATCGCCAACGTGTGTAACGAGGCTGCCCTCATCGCAGCTCGCCACAATAAGAGCACGGTAAGCAAGCAAGACTTCCTCGACGCCGTAGACCGCATCATCGGCGGACTCGAAAAGAAGACCAAGGTGATGACTGCCGAGGAGAAGCGTTCCATCGCCATCCATGAGGCCGGACACGCCACCATCAGCTGGTTCTGCCGCCACGCCAACCCGCTGATCAAGGTAACCATCGTGCCACGCGGACAGGCTTTAGGCGCCGCCTGGTACCTGCCCGAGGAGCGAGTGATCACCACCAAGGAGGAAATGCTCGACGAGATGTGCGCCCTGCTGGGTGGACGAGCCGCTGAGGATCTCTTTGTGGGACAGATCTCAACGGGCGCCATGAACGACCTGGAGCGCGCCACCAAGAGCGCTTACGGCATGGTGGCATACGCAGGAATGAGCGAGAAATTGCCCAACATCTGCTATTACAACAATCAGGACTACCAGTTCCAGCGCCCCTATAGCGAAACAACGGCCAAGATCATGGACGATGAGGTGCTCAAGATGATCAATGAGGAGTATGCTCGCGCCAAGGACATCCTGACCCAGCACAAGGAGGGCCATCACCAACTGGCCGAACTGTTGTTCAGCAAGGAAGTGATCTACGCCGACGACGTGGAGAAAATCTTTGGCAAGCGCCCTTGGGCAAGCCGCTCGGAAGAGATCATCCAAGAGAATGAGCGACTGGCCAAAGAGAAAGAAAAAGAAGACGAGCCTAAGTTGGAAGACATGCCCGACATAGTGAAGCAGGCGCAAGCCGAGCACGACGCTGCGCAAGCCGAGCAGAAACGCCTGACCAACGAACAGGGCAGCAACGACGAAACGCAAGATACCAACAAGGCATAAGCCCCCACAGGTGCCAAGCCATGGCCTTCGCAAGGGCATAAAAACACTGACAGACATGACAGAAAAACAAAAGAACCTGATTGTGAGATCCATCACAGGAGTGCTCTTCGTAGCCGTGATGGTAGCGGGATTTCTCAATCCCCGGGCAATGATCCTGCTCTTCACCCTCATCACCGGACTGACGATGTGGGAGTACACAGGACTGGTCAACGACAATGCTGCCTACGTGCAAGTGAACCGCTTCATATCGACCGTGGCCGGCGTTTACCTCTTCATCGCCGTGGCTGCATGGCGAACGGGAATCGTGAGCAACTTCATCGTCATGGTTCCTTATGTGCTGACCATAGTTTACCTGCTCATCAGCGAGCTCTACGCCAACACCAAGAACGCCATCAACGATTGGGCATACACCATGTTCGGACAAGTGTATATTGCCATGGGCTTCTCGCTCATCAACATTCTCGCCTTCGAGATGGCTCCCGACGGCACTGGCGTCAGCTACGATATGTTGCTGCCCCTGAGCGTCTTCATCTTCCTTTGGGTGAACGACTCAGGTGCTTACTGTGCCGGCTCACTGCTGGGCAAGCACAAACTGTTCCCACGCATCTCACCGGGTAAGACATGGGAAGGCAGCATTGGCGGCGGCATACTGGTCATTATCGTGGCGGCCATCATTGGCTACCTGGCCAACAAAGGCACCGAGACCCACACGCTCAGCATGGTAGGCTGGATAGGTTTGGGACTGGTGGTCGTGGTGTTTGGAACCTGGGGCGACTTGGTGGAGAGCCTGTTTAAGCGCACATTGGGCGTAAAGGATAGCGGCAGCATCCTGCCCGGACACGGCGGCATGATGGACCGCTTCGACTCAAGCCTCATGGCCATACCCGCAGCTGTGGTTTATCTTTACACCATCACCATGCTGTAAGCGCAATCGCCACATCCTATCATTGTTAAGCTATTATTTCCGAGGCGCAAGAAATCGGCCCGGAAATAATAGCTTAACTGTTTTGTTACCACACCCCCAAAACGGCCATTAGACCGAAATGGGGAAATTACCAAGATGTTCCGATTCTTTTCAACACTTGTCTGCGTTTCTCTTGAGCATCTTCACCATGATATGGGCAGCGTTGTCGGGCGCCACTTCCTTGCCCAGGGCGGCCCTTACAGCCTCATAATCGCGCATCATCTGTTGACGGCCCTGACGGCCAGGCAACAACTTGGCCAGTTCCCCGCGTATCTCATCCACTCGGAAACGGTCGGCAAACAACTCCTGCACAACCTCCCGATCAGCAATAAGATTGACCAGCGAGATAAACTTACATTGTATGATATGGTTGAAGGCGAAACGCATGAGGCGCGGTAGTGGCGTCTTGTAGCACACCACCTGCGGCACGCCGAAAAGAGCCGTCTCCAACGTAGCCGTGCCACTGGTGACCAGCGCTACCGTGGAATGAGCCAACAACTGATAGGTCTCACCAGTCACCATACGCACAGGCTGACCACCCACAAAGGGCTCATAATAATTGTGGTCGATGCCGGGCGCACCCGCCACCACCAGTTGGTAAGGCTCCATCGGCGCCTGCGCGCCTTGTCCAACGTCACCACTCTTCTCGGCCAGGGGTGCCGCCGCCCGAATCATCGAGGGCAGGTTGTCCTTGATTTCTTGTTTTCGGCTGCCCGCCAACAAGGCGATGATAGGTCGCTTGGGGTCGAGCTGATGACGCAAGCAAAACGCCTCACAACTCTCTTGGTACGACGCGCGAAAACCGTCGACCTCCTCCACAGTGGGGTTGCCTACGTAATGAATCTTGAAATGGTGCTTCCCCTCAAAGAACGGAACCTCGAAAGGCAGAATAGAGAACAACTCGTCAATATCGCGCTTGATGCGCTTGATGCGCCATTCCTTCCACGCCCATATCTTGGGCGATATGTAGTAATAAACCGGTATCCGCGTCTCGGCATGCACAAACTTCGCTATGTCGAGGTTGAATCCCGGATAATCCACGAGAATCACCACATCGGGGTTCCACTCCACGATGTCGCGCTTGCACATCGCCATGTTGCTAAAGATGGTGCGCAAGTGGAGCAACACCGGCACAAAGCCCATGTAAGCCAACTCCTTATAATGCTTCACACGGCATCCACCCTCCGCAGCCATCAGGTCGCCACCGAAGAAGCGAAACTCCGCTTGGCTGTCCTCGCTCTTCAGGGCGTGCATCAACCGGGAAGCATGGAGGTCGCCCGACGCCTCGCCAACTATCAGATAGTATCTCATGAATTATCTTTTTTCAAGAAAAATCGTAGTGTTTTATTCATAAATCTGCTTCAGGCCATCCATCGCATCATAGGCCGTCACATCAGTCTGCGTGGGCGTGATGGCCACGTAGCCATTGTCGAGCGCCCACTGATCGGTGCCTTCCACACCCGGCTCATCGTTGCGATACTTGCCCACCACCCAATAATAATCATAGCCACGCGGATGGCGCTCCTTCAGCGTCTCCTCAATCCAACTACCAAAAGTCATTCGGCACACTTTGATACCCTTAAACTTCTGGGCGGCGGGGAAGTTCACATTGAGGCAAACACCCTTGGGAAGCCCCTTTTGCAGCACGTCGCCAACAATGCCCTGAACATACGGACGTAAGGGCTCCAGGTTGGCGTTCTCATCGTAATAGCAACTCGAGAAGGCCACAGAAGGGATGTATTTCATGCAACCTTCCTTGGCCACGCCCATTGTTCCGCTGTAATGATTATTCACAGACGAATTGTCTCCGTGATTGATGCCGCTGAGAATCAGCGTTGGGCGACGCTCCGCGCACAATTGGTCGAGCGCAATCTTCACACAGTCGACAGGCGTTCCGGTGCACGAATAGACCATTGTGTCGCCCATGTTGTGGCGAGGTTTCAGCCGCAAATAATCGACAGCCGAGAAGGCGCAGGAATAACCCGAGCGAGCGGCCTCAGGGGCACAAACCAGCACATCGGCCATGTCCTTGACAAACTCCACCAATTTGCGAATTCCAGGGGCGTGATATCCATCATCGTTCGATATCAGTATCAAAGGTCTTTTGTTTTCCATCTTTTCAAAAAGTTTTGCCTTGCAAAAGTACGAAAAAACCTTTAATTATCTTCTTTTTCGCACAAAATATGTATCTTTGCATTCAAAACCTTGTTGCAACAGGGTTTGCTCGAAAAAAGAAAAGATATTCGGAAAATGGCAAAAATCATTGCATTAGCTAATCAGAAGGGCGGTGTGGGCAAGACAACCACCACCATCAATCTGGCTGCATCGCTGGCCACGCTGGAAAAGAAGGTTCTCGTCGTCGACGCTGACCCGCAGGCCAACGCATCCAGCGGATTGGGAGTAGACATCAGCGAAGTGGATTGCTCGCTCTATGAGTGCATCATCGACCACGCCGATGTGCGCGACGCCATCTACACCACCGACATTGAAGGGCTCGACATCATACCCAGCCACATCGACCTGGTGGGTGCCGAGATAGAGATGCTCAACCTCGACAACCGCGAGAAGGTCATCAAGAAAATTCTCGACCCACTGAAGACGGAGTACGATTACATACTCATCGACTGCTCACCCTCATTGGGCCTCATCACCGTCAACTCGCTGACGGCTGCCGACTCGGTCATCATCCCTGTGCAATGCGAGTATTTTGCATTGGAGGGAATCAGCAAACTGCTCAACACCATCAAGATCATCAAGAGCAAACTCAACCCGAAACTGGAGATCGAGGGATTCCTGCTGACCATGTACGACAGTCGTCTGCGCCTGGCCAACCAAATCTACGACGAGGTGAAACGCCATTTCCAGGAATTGGTTTTCAAGACCGTCATCCAGCGCAACGTGAAGCTCTCGGAAAGCCCCAGCCACGGTCTGCCCGTCATTCTCTACGACGCCGACTCCACAGGTGCCAAGAACCATTTGGCCTTGGCGAAGGAAATCATTGGCCACGAACATTAAACCACACCCATGACAGTACGCAAGAAATACAACGCCTTAGGTCGAGGACTCGACGCGCTGCTCTCTACGGAGGCCGTGCGCACAGCAGGGTCGTCGACCATCAACGAGATACCGCTGGACCAAATTGAGCCCAACGCCGACCAGCCCCGTAGCCTCTTCGACGAGGACGCACTGAAGGAGTTGGCCGTCAGCATCCACGAGATAGGCATCATTCAACCCATCACCCTGCGCCAGATAGCCGAAAACCGCTTCCAAATCATAGCCGGCGAGCGTCGTTGGCGCGCCTCGCAGATGGCCGGACTGAAGAGCATTCCCGCCTACATCCGCACCATCGACGACGAGAGCGTCATGGAGATGGCGCTCGTGGAGAACATCCAGCGCGAGGACCTCAACGCCATCGAAATAGCCCTGGCCTACGAACACTTGCTCGAACAGACAGGCATGACCCAGGAGAAGGTGTCGGAGCGTGTGGGCAAGAGCCGCACAGCCATCGCCAACTACCTCCGACTGCTGAAGTTGCCGGCACAGGTGCAGATGGCCTTGCAGAAGAAAGAGATCGACATGGGCCACGCCCGTGCCCTGCTGGCGCTCAACAGTCCGTCGTTGCAGCTCAAGGTGTTCAAGGAGATCCTGAAGAACGGATGGTCGGTCCGCAAGGTGGAGGAAATTGCGCAACACCTGAAAAACGGCGACGACATTGAGGACGGAAAGAAAAAAATTGTGGCCAAGCCACAACTTCCCGAGGAGTTCAACCAACTGAAAGACCGCCTGTCGTCATTCCTCCAAACCAAAGTGCAGATGACCTGCTCCAGCAAAGGCAAGGGAAAGATTAGCATTCCCTTCAACAACGCCGACGAATTGGAGCGCATCATGATGATTTTCGACCAAATCAAACAGCAATAGGTGAAACGTCTTAAGACCATAATCACACAGGTGGCAATGGCCACCGCCCTGCTCATGGGTGCGCCATCGGCCCACGCCCAAACCGATTCCGTGGCGGCGAACGCCCCGGCCCATCGGTCGTTGAAGCCAATAGCGTTGGCCGACGACAGCGTGCGCATCGACGGCGAACAACTGTTGGCTGTCGACACCACGGCCCTCTCCGTCATCGACAGCGCATCCGTCCGCCACAAGCGCAACTGGAGCACATGGCGACCCTCACCCAAACGCGCGCTATGGATGGCACTCGTCCTTCCGGGAGCCGGACAGATTTACAACCGCAAATATTGGAAACTTCCCATCATATACGGTGGGTTTGTGGGATGCGCCTACGCCATGCGTTGGAACAACATGATGTATCGCGACTACAGTCAGGCATACCTCGACATCATGGACAACGACCCCACAACCGAGAGCTACAACCAGTTTCTGCACCTCGGAACACAAATCACAGAAGCCAATAAGGCCCGCTGGCAGGAAATCTTCCGTAAACGAAAGGACCGGTACCGCCGTTGGCGCGACATGAGCTTCTTTGTCATGGTGGGCGTTTACGCCTTCTCGGTCATCGACGCCTACGTCGACGCATCGCTGTCGGAGTTTGACATATCGCCCGACTTGAGCCTCAACATCGCTCCCGCGGTGCTCAACGCCAACCCAAGCCAAGGCCCCCTGAGCCACGCAGCCATCGGCCTGCAATGCAGCCTGAGCTTCTAAGCAAAGGCCCACACCCCCAAAACATTATACGAATCGTTACTCCTCGCGCGTGGGCACACCACTCCACACGCATGGGAAACATAAAAAGAATAGAACCGTGAAGAAAATATCATTATGGATTGCCTTGCTCATGATGGGCTGCGCCACCCCCACCCTCGCACAAATCAACGAGGAGGAGACGGTGGAAGTCACCAACTACCAAGGCAAAAAGGAAAACATCGAACTGCCGGCTTCCATGACACAGGAGCTCGACAGCCTCATGAACCTCTACAACGCGAAGATGCATCTCAAAGCCGACAGCGATTGCAACCTGCCCGATGTCAACCCGGTTTACGACCAAGAGGTTTACAAGGAGCGACTCGCACACTTGCCCACCGTCATCGAGATGCCCTACAACGATATCGTTCAGAAGTTTATCGACCGTTACAGCAGCGACCTTCGCCGCAAGGTGGCCTACATGCTCGGCGCGCAAAACTTCTACATGTCGACCTTCGAAGAGGCCCTCGAGGCCTACGACCTGCCCTTGGAGCTCAAATACCTGCCCGTCATCGAGTCGGGCCTCAACCCCAAGGCCGTATCGCGCGCCAAGGCCGTGGGCCTGTGGCAGTTTATGCTTCCCACCGCCAAACGTTACGGACTGACCATCAACTCGCTGGTTGATGAGCGTCGCGACATCATCAAGGCATCATACGCCGCCGCCCATTACCTGAGCGACCTCTACAAGATCTTTGGCGACTGGAACCTGGTCATCGCCGCATACAACTGTGGACCGGAGAAGATCAACAAGTCGATCCACCGCCTGAAGGGCGAGAAGGACTATTGGAAGATCTACTCCCTGCTGCCAAAGGAGACACGCGGATATGTGCCCGCCTTCATAGCCGCCAACTACATCATGAATTACTATTGCGAGCACAACATCTGCCCGCTTTCGGCCGACCTGCCCGCCAAGACCGACACCATCATGCTCGACCGCGACGTTCACTTCGAACAGATAGCCCATGTGATAGGAATCGACATCGAGCAACTGGAAGACCTGAACCCCCAATACCGTCGCAACATTGTGAATGGGAGCAGCAAGCTGTCGGCTCTGCGCCTTCCCGCCGACCTGGTGAACGTGTTCATCGACAACGAGGAGGCTGTTTACGCCTTCAATCCTAAGAACTACGTGCCCAAGCGCAAGGAGGCCGGACCTACCGACGGCGGCACTTACGTGGTGCACAACAACCAGGTGGTGCGCATCGAGAACCCCAACAGCCATGCCGCAAGCGCCTCTGCCACCGATGGAAACCTCGTGACCACCGTCATGGATGGCAACGAAAATGATGCCACCGAGCGCAAGACCACCACGGCAACAAGCCGAAGCAGCGCGAGCCGCAAAAGCCGCTCAAGTAGCAAGAGGTCGAGAAGCAGCAAGAGCAAGAAGCGTACCGCACGCTCAAAGAACGTCACCATCAAGAACGGCGACACCCTGAGCGAGATTGCTGAGCGCCACCACACCACCGTGTCCAAGTTGCGCAAGCTGAACGGCATCAAGGGCAACAGCATCAGAGCCGGTAAGAAGATTAAGGTGAAATAATCACCTCCCATCCTAAGGATACACCCCCAAGAAGCCTTTTCACACGTTTTCCCATTCGCCAAGTCATACCCATAAAACCCCAATGTCATGGATGAGCAAGAGCTGAAAAACAAAGAGCGCGAGGCCGCTGACGACAAGCTGATCACCGATGCGTTTCATCATCTGTTAGACACGTACCTCCATACGCGCCACCGCAAGAAGGTAGACATCATTACCAAGGCGTTCAACTTTGCGCGCCAAGCCCACAAGGGTGTGCGCCGCCTGTCGGGCGAGCCCTACATCATGCACCCCATTGCCGTGGCGCAGATAGCCTGCGAGGAGATGGGGCTGGGCTCGACGAGCATCTGTGCGGCCCTGCTCCACGACGTTGTGGAAGACACCGACTACACGGTGGAGGACCTGCAGAACATCTTCGGGCCTAAGATCGCCATGATTGTGGACGGCCTCACCAAGATCAGCGGTGGTATATTTGGCGACCATGCCTCAGCGCAGGCAGAGAACTTCAAGAAACTTCTGCTCACCATGAGCGATGACATCCGCGTCATCCTCATCAAAATTTGCGACCGCCTGCACAACATGCGCACCCTGGCCTCGCAGGCTCCCAACAAGCAATACAAGATTGCGGGCGAGACGCTCTACATCTATGCACCGCTGGCCAACCGCTTGGGACTCAACAAAATCAAGACGGAGCTGGAGGATCTGAGTTTCCGCTATGAGCACCCCGAGAACTACGCCGACATCACCAACAAGCTCAATTTCACCAAGGAACAGCGCGACAAGCTCTTCGACGATTTCACGGCGCCCATCCGCAAGAAGCTCGACCAGATGGGAATCAGCTACCACATCAAGGCCCGCATCAAGAGTCCTTACTCCATCTGGTGCAAGATGCAGAACAAGCACGTCACCTTCGACGAGGTGTTCGACATCTTGGCCGTGCGCATCGTGTTCCATCCCGACAACCGAAACGATGAGATCAACGAGTGCTTCCGTATCTACGTGGCCCTCAACCAGATATACAAGAGTCATCCCGACCGTCTGCGCGACTGGGTGAACCATCCCAAGGCCAACGGCTATCAGGCGCTCCACGTTACCATGATGAGCAACCAAGGCCAATGGATTGAGGTGCAAATACGCTCCGAGCGCATGGATGAGATTGCAGAACAAGGCTTCGCCGCCCACTGGAAATACAAGGAGGGCGACTTCAAGGAGGATGAGGATGAGCTCAACAAGTGGCTGGGAACCATCAAGGAAATTCTCGACGATCCACAGCCCGACGCCATGGACTTCCTCGACTCCATCAAGATGAACCTCTTCGCCTCGGAGATATTCGTCTTCACGCCGAAAGGTGAGGTGAAGACCATGCCGGCCGATTGCACTGTGCTCGACTTCGCCTTCCAAATCCACACCTTCCTGGGCAGCCATTGCATCGGCGCCAAGGTGAACCACAAACTGGTGCCCATGAGCCACAAGCTGAAGAGCGGCGACCAGGTGGAAGTGCTCACCTCCAACTCGCAACATGTCAAACCCGAATGGATTGGCTTTGTGGCCACGGCCAAAGCCAAGGGCAAGATACAGGCCATGTTGCGCCGCGAGAACCGCGAGTCGCAAAAGAAGGGCGAGGACATTCTCAACAACTGGCTGAAAGCCAACGACATGGAATCGTCGATTCCCATTCTCGACAAGCTCTGCGAATACCACAATTTCCCCAAACACGACGACTTTTTCCAGGCTCTGGGCGAAGGAACCATTGAGCTTGACGACAAGGATCTTGATGTGCTTCAGGGCAAGGCCAACAAAGAGAAGAGTGGCGGCGGATGGCGTAAGTTTGTGCCTTTCTTGGGCAAAGGAAAGAAAGACAAGGGCAACGACGTTACTGTGCAACCCAGCAAGAGCCTGCTTGTGGTGGGCAAAGGCTTCAACAAGAAACTGCCTTGCATCATCCGCGAAGACACCATTGGCATGTATATCTTCCCCTCATGCTGCCACCCCATTCCCGGCGACGACATCCTCGGCTTCATCGACAACAAGAACCACGTAGAGATCCACAAGCGGTCGTGTCGCGTGGCCAGCAAACTGAAGACCAGCTACGGCCCGCGCATCCTCGACGCCAAGTGGGAAATGCACAAGCAACTTTTCTTCGATGCCACCATCGAGGTGCACGGAATAGACCGCAAGGGCATGCTTCACGATGTATCGGAGGTCATCTCGCAGAAGATGGACATCAACATCTGCCGAGTGAATTTCACCGCCAACCAAGGAATCTTCGAGGGGCAGATTGAGGTGCGTGTGCACGATCGCGCCGAGGTGAAGGTCATCATCGACGCCCTGAAGAAGATCGACGACATGAAAGAAGTGCAGCAAATCATCTAACCCCAATAACGACCACACAACAAAAGGGCCGTATCATCATCCCCAAATCATAGGAGAGTTGATACGGCGCTTTTTATTAGAGCTGAAATGAAACTCAAACGACGGCGCGTGCTGGACGAAGCTCGTTTTGTGGGTATGGGATGCGAATTAGGGCAACAAACTATATTGCAATCTACATTGTTTTTGGCGACGACAAAAAGATTGGGCGGAAATTCGCAATTCTCAGCGCATCTGCCTAACAATCTGACAAACAGCAACTTATCGCAAAAGTGATTTTTTTTCACAGTCCACGCTTAACATTCCACACTGCGAAACATGCCTAACCGAGGGACGATACATGGTCTTTCGAGCCTAAAGACGTGGCATTTCGAGGTGCGGTTAGGTAGGTATCGCAACTCGAAAGGTGCCTAACGGTGAACGCACGCCGCAGATCTGGGACGGCGATTACGGAGAAACAACGGTTTCGTTGGCTATTTCAACCCAAAAAGCCGCACAACTTTTGCGCCAAAAATCCTTACACTCCACACATCGGCGGCCATCTGTCGACTAACCTTCCTTTCCTGCTTCCAGCCTTAAACCCCAATCGGTCATTAGACCAAAACAGGTGGGTTGTTAGGACCTTCTGGATTCTTTCCAACTCTTGTCAGCGTTTCTTTCGGCATCTTGCTTCCATTCGCATTTCGCCATAGCCTGCTATGCCTTCAATGCGAATGTCGCAACCTGCTCGAAACAAACACTAACAAGAATTGAAATCTAATGACCAACTTGGGTTAAACGAGGCCGTTAAGCTGATCACGAAGAAGTTTCAGCTCGTTGCGCACGCTTGTCAAGGTCTCGAGAACCACCGACGACTTATCCACCGACTGACGGTTCTCGCGCATGTATTTGCGAGCGGCCGCAATCTTAAAACCCCTCACCTTCAGCAGGTTATACACCACCTTAAGTTGCTCCACATCTTTCTCGGTGTATTGGCGCACCTTCGTTGAGCTCACCGTACGGGGCTTGATGCTGGGAAATTCGGTTTCCCAATAACGCAAAGTGCTCTCGCTCACACCAATCAGCTGTGCCACCTCCTTGATGGAATAGTAAAGTTTCGTGTTCTTATCTGTGTTCAATACCATAACAACATGGATAATTGTTTGCCTGCAAAGTTACAAATAAATTTTCCCACCAACCACTAACCAGTCCTATTTTTCTGTTTGTAAGCCTTTTCCCGCCTCAACCCACACGCCCTGGCTGGGCGCCTTTCCCCATTCGCCCTCCCCCCAAAAGACACCAACCATAGGGCCGGCCTAATGATCATTGGAGTCCAAATGGAAGCGCTGGATAGGGCGACCCATGTCGTTTCCTATCCAGCGCGTATCATGTGTTGGTAATATTGGTCTATTGCGACGGTGCCGCCTGCGTTATCTTGCGCCTCTCATGGTGCCGCGACGCATTTCGTGCCGCATGTAGATGGCCTCAGGCCCATTGTTGCGAAACTCGCGATGATGCTTCTTCATATGCTTCATGTGCTTCTTCATCTTCTTTCCCGGATGACCATGTTTGTGGTCATAACCGCAATATCCATGTTGCGGATACTTCACGTAGATGTAGTGTACGTAAGCCTGGTCGCGCCAACCGATGGGGCGATAGAAATAGTTGGCAGCCCTGTAGCGCTTCCACTGCTTGCCCGTGAGCATACGCTTGAGCTCCTTGTTGCGCTTGTGCCACATGTACGAGTCGATGTCGCGGTAGCTGTTGATACCATTGAGATAAGCCAGGTTGATATTGAGAACGCTACCACGTTGGGCACTGGAGAGTCCCAGTTCGGCCACCATGCGGTCGGTGATAAAACTTGCTTCGGCCCTAACGCCAGCGAGTCTCTGAGCGCTAACCGATGTGAACATCATCATCGTAGCGAGGATAGCTAAAAACAAACGTTTCATAACTGTTGGTTTTAAGGGGGTGTTACTTACTGCTTTTCTTGTTTCGATGGCAAAGATAGTGCTTTTCCAATGGCTTGCAAAGGGGAAATCCATAAAGCGAAGGGTGGATTTCCCTAAAACATCCGAGGGTTCCCCCAATAGCCTCTGGAAGCGTTGGAAATGCACAAGAGGCTGAACCCTTGTGTTTTCAGGAAAATTATTGCGTACAGAAAGAACCTTCTCCAATCTTTTTCGTACCTTTGCAGATGATAATCATGACATCACAAAAACAAAAAAATAGTATCACAATGATGACAGCTAATGAAATCCGCGACTCTTACTTGAAGTTTTTTGAGTCAAAAGGACACGTCATCGTACCTTCGGCTCCTATTGTAGTCAAGGACGACCCCACCCTCATGTTCACCAACGCTGGTATGAACCAGTGGAAAGACATTATTCTCGGCACCAAGGAACCCGACCCACGTCGTCGCACCGACTCGCAGAAATGCCTGCGCGTCAGCGGTAAGCATAACGACCTGGAGGAAGTGGGACGCGACTCGGCTCTGAGCCACCACACCATGTTTGAGATGCTCGGCAACTGGAGTTTCGGCGATTACTTCAAGGAGGGCGCCATCGACTACGCCTACGAGTATCTGGTCGACGTGCTCCACCTCGACCCGAAAGACCTTTACGTCACCGTGTTTGAGGGCGACGCCAGCGAGAACCTCGGCCGCGACGACGAGGCTGCCGGCTACTGGGCAAAGCATTTCCCCAAGAACCACATCGTCAACGGAAACAAGCACGACAACTTCTGGGAGATGGGCGACACAGGCCCCTGCGGTCCCTGCTCGGAGATCCACATCGACTTCCGCCCTGAGGAAGAGAAGGCCAAGGTGCCTGGCGAGGAACTGGTCAACAAGGACCATCCGCAGGTTATCGAGATTTGGAACATCGTGTTCATGCAGTATAACCGCAAGGCCGACGGCAGCCTGGAGCCGCTGAAGATGCACGTCATCGATACGGGCATGGGCTTCGAGCGCCTGGTGCGCCTCATGCAGGGCAAGAGTTCCAACTACGACACCGACATCTTCACGTCCATCATCACCGAGATCGAGAACCTCTCGGGCAAGAAATACAGCCACACCTTCCCCGAAGGACCCAACGGCGAGGGCACCAACGCTGAGCAAAAGGTCGACATCGCCATCCGCGTAGTGGCCGACCACCTCAGAGCCGTGGCTTTCTCCATCGCCGACGGCCAGTTGCCCAGCAACGCCAAGGCTGGCTATGTCATCCGCCGCATCCTGCGCCGCGCCGTGCGCTACGCCTACACGTTCCTCGACCAGAAGGCTCCGTTCATGTATAAGCTCGTTCCCGTGCTCGTTCATGAGATGGGCGGCGCTTACCCCGAACTGCCCGCACAGCAGGAGCTCATCAGCCGTGTCATCAAGGAGGAGGAAGACAGCTTCCTGCGCACCTTGGAGAAGGGCATCCAGTTGCTCAACGGCGACATGGACGAACTGAAGAAGAACGCCAAGACGCAGCTCGACGGCGAGAAGGCTTTCCGCCTCTTCGACACCTACGGTTTCCCGCTCGACCTCACCGAACTGATCTGCGGCGAGAACGGTTTCACCGTCGACGAGGAGGGCTTCGACCGCGAGATGGACAAGCAGAAGGCACGCGCCCGCAACGCCGCTGCCGTGGAGAACGGTGACTGGGTGGAGATCAAGAATGGCGAACAGGAGTTCGTGGGTTACGACTACACCGAGTATGAGTGCCACATCCTGCGCTACCGCAAGGTCACACAGAAGAAGAACACATTCTACGAGGTGGTGCTCGACCATACGCCTTTCTACGGCGAGATGGGTGGCCAGGTGGGCGACCAAGGCTCCCTGGTATCGGAGAACGAGACCGTCGACGTCATCGACACCAAGCGCGAGAACAACCAGAGCGTACATATCATCAAGAAATTGCCCCAGAACATCGAGGCCGACTTCATGGCTTGCGTCGACACCGACAAGCGCAACGCATCGGCTGCCAACCACACCGCCACCCACTTGCTCGACTATGCGCTGAAGCAGGTGCTCGGCGGGCACGTGGAGCAGAAGGGTTCTTTCGTCAGCCCCACAACATTGCGCTTCGACTTCTCCCACTTCCAGAAGGTAACCGACGAGGAGTTGCGCCAGGTAGAGCGTTTGGTCAACAAGATGATTCGCGAAGACTACGCGCTCGACGAGCACCGCAACGTGCCCATCGAGGAGGCTAAGGAGCTTGGCGCCATCGCCCTCTTCGGCGAGAAGTATGGCGACAAGGTTCGCGTGGTTCGCTTCGGTCCCACTTGCGAGTTCTGCGGTGGTATCCACGCCACAAGCACAGGCCGCATCGGCTTCTTCAAGATTTTGGGTGAGAGCAGCGTGGCTGCGGGCGTTCGACGCATCGATGCCATTACTGGCGACCAGTGTGAGGAGGCCATCTATCAGGTGGAGGACACCCTGAAAGCCATCCGCGCCCTGTTCAACAATGCCAAGGACCTGAAGGCCACCATCGCCAAGCACATCGAGGAGAACGCAGCCATGAAGAAGAGCATCGAGAGCTTCCGCCAGCAGGCTGTGGAGCGCACCGTGAAGAAGCTCGTGGAGAACACCGTCAACGTCAACGGCACAACAGTGGTGAAGGCCACGCTGCCCATTGATCCCGCTTCGGCCAAGGACATCGTATTCAAGGTTCGCGAGAAGATTTCCTCAAACCTCTTGTGCGTGCTCGGCACCGTGCACGAGGGTCGTCCGGCTCTCTCCGTGATGCTGTCCGACGACATGGTGAGCGAGCATGAGCTCAACGCTGGCAAGATGATCCGCGAGGCCGCCAAGCTCATCCAAGGCGGTGGCGGCGGTCAGCCCCACTACGCTCAGGCCGGCGGCAAGAACGCCGATGGCATCAGCGCAGCCGTCGACAAGGTGATTGAGCTGGCCAACCTCTAACCCCCGCACAGGCGAATAAGCATCATGACACCAAACGTGAACGTACAAGACACGAGCCATATCCGCATGAGCGAGAACATCATCGTAGCCGATGCCGATTACATCGACTATGTGGCCTTCCAGTTGAGTGTGCAGTTTGAGCGCATACTCAACCGCCGCATACCGCAGGCCGACCTGAGCCGATGGGCCATCAACGTGGCCCTCGACGGAGGGTTGCGCGCCACGGAGGGCGTGAAGCACGAAACACAGGTGGTGCTCGTCCACGACAAGGGTAAGACCAAGCTCGAAAACTTCGCACCGTCCAATTACGCCAAGGAACTGAACGCGCAGGCTTTCGAGGACCCCACATTCGGCGAGTTTCTCGTCAACGCCTACGCTGTGGGCGATGTGGTGAGCAAAGACGATTACATCCTCGACACCGTGCAAACCATTACCCAGCACCCAGAGGTGAAGCGCCTCATGGTCATCCCCAACGGCGAGCAGGGCGATCTCTACGGACAGCTCAGACGTATGTTGCACAATGTGGACAACGACCAGCGCATCACGCTCTTCGCCATGCAACCCATGGAGGGGGGCAACTTCCGACAGGAGATACTGGGCTACTCCATGTTGAGCGCCCTGGGCATACGGGGTGATGAAATCAAGTGAGCGAAACGGGCGTCCAACAAGCGTGGGCGCCCATAGCAAACCATATTCATGAACCTAAAAAATCACAAACAAGACACATGCATAAAGTATTAATGATTGGCGCTGGTGGCGTGGCCACCGTTTGCGCATTTAAGATTGCACAAAACAAGGAGGTGTTCTCCGAGTTGATGATTGCCAGCCACCACGTGGAGAAATGTGACCGTCTGGCCAAAGCCATCCACGACAAGGGCTACGACTTGAACATCAAGACGGCCGAGGTGGATGCCGACGACGTGGAGCAACTGAAGGCGCTCTTCAATAGCTACAAGCCTGAGCTGGTCATCAACCTGGCCCTGCCCTACCAAGACCTGACCATCATGGATGCTTGCTTGGCTTGCGGATGCAACTACCTCGACACGGCCAACTATGAGCCGAAGGACGAGGCCCACTTCGAATACAGCTGGCAGTGGGCATATAAGGAGCGCTTCGAGCAGGCTGGCCTTACCGCCATCCTCGGTTGCGGCTTCGACCCGGGTGTGTCGCAGGCTTACACGGCCTACGCCGCCAAGCACCACTTCGACAAGATCGAGTATCTCGACATCGTCGACTGCAACGCCGGAAACCACCACAAGGCTTTCGCTACCAACTTCAATCCGGAGATCAACATCCGCGAGATCACACAGAAGGGACTCTATTACGAGAACGGAAAGTGGATCGAGACGGAGCCGTTGGAGGTTCACAAGGAGCTCAACTACCCCAACATCGGTGGACGCGAGAGCTACCTCATGCACCACGAGGAACTGGAGAGCCTGGTGAAGAACTATCCCACCATCAAGCGCGCACGCTTCTGGATGACCTTCGGACAGCAGTATCTCACCTATCTCGACTGCATACAGAACCTGGGTATGAGCCGCATCGACGAGGTGACCTACGAGGCTCCGTTGGCCGACGATCCCACCAAGACGGTGAAGGTAAACATCGTTCCGTTGCAGTTCCTCAAGGCTGTGCTGCCCAATCCGCAGGACCTCGGAGCCAACTACGACGGCGAGACCAGCATTGGTTGCCGCATCAGAGGAATCAAGGACGGCAAGGAGCACACCTATTATATATATAACAACTGCAAGCACCAAGACGCTTACGAGGAGACTGGCATGCAGGGCGTGAGCTACACCACGGGCGTACCGGCCATGGCTGGCGCCATGATGTTCCTGAAAGGTCTGTGGAGCAAGCCCGGTGTGTGGAACGTGGAAGACTTCGACCCAGACCCATTCCTGCAGGTGCTCAACGAGCAGGGACTGCCTTGGCACGAGGTGTTCGACCAGGACATCGAGTTATAAGCATCGATTATTTTAATTCCATATAACTTATTGATATGGCAAAAACAGAAGAACAACTGGCAGCGGAAAAGGCCGCACAGCAGAAAGCGGAGAAAGACGCGAAGCTGAAGGCGCTCCAGGCTGCCATGAGCAAAATAGAGAAAGACTTCGGAAAGGGCTCGATCATGCGCATGGGCGACGAGAACATCGAGGCTGTCGACGTTATTTCGACAGGCTCCATCGGGCTCGACGTGGCATTGGGCGTGGGCGGTTATCCCCGCGGACGCATCATCGAGATCTACGGTCCGGAGTCGTCAGGTAAGACCACACTGGCCATCCACGCCATCGCTGAGGCCCAGAAGAAGGGCGGCATCGCCGCTTTCATCGACGCTGAGCACGCTTTCGACCGCTTCTATGCCGAGAAGTTGGGCGTGGATGTCGACAACCTTTGGATTTCACAGCCCGACAACGGTGAGCAGGCCCTGCAAATCGCCGACCAGCTCATCAGTTCATCGGCTGTCGACATCTTGGTGGTCGACTCTGTGGCTGCCCTTACACCGAAAAAGGAGATTGAGGGCGGCATGGGCGACTCGGTAGTGGGTCTGCAGGCCCGACTGATGAGCCAGGCCCTGCGCAAGCTCACATCGACCATCGCAAAGACCAACACCTGCTGCATCTTCATCAACCAGTTGCGCGAGAAAATCGGTGTGATGTTTGGCAATCCGGAGACCACCACTGGTGGTAACGCCCTGAAGTTCTACGCCAGCGTGCGCCTCGACATTCGTCGCGTAACGAGCCTGAAGGATGGCGACAACATCATCGGCAACCATGTTCGCGTGAAGGTGGTGAAGAACAAGGTGGCTCCTCCCTTCCGCAAGTGTGAGTTCGACGTGATGTTCGGCTGCGGAATCAACAAGATTGGCGAGTTGGTCGACCTCGGCGTAGAGTACAACATCATTCAGAAAAGTGGCAGTTGGTTTAGCTACAACGGCTCCAAACTGGCACAAGGCCGCGACGCCACGATGTCGTTGCTGCGCGACAACCCCGAGCTCTGCGAGGAGTTGGAGGGCTTGGTTATGCAGGCCATCAAGGACCAAGACGCATAAGTCATCATAGGCTCGCATCCTTACGGAAACGCGATAGATGCCTCTTCGCGAGGCTCAACGAAAGCGAAGCCATAAACGCAGGATGACGAACCCATTCGATAAAGAGGGTGTGTCAAAACTAAAATGACTACTCTTTAAAGTTACAGATTATAACTATGATATTAAAAAGGGTCGTATCAAACTCTGTATTGAGTAATGATACGGCCCTTTCTTTAGTCTTTTAGGATGCTCAAATTTCAAATTATAAGTTCATATTTTCAAAAAATGAGTTTTGACACACCCTCTTTTTTGTTTAGCAATTGCTTGAAAGATCGTTCATCTGTTGATCCAAAAGCACGAGTTGGCCATCACACGGATGAGGGATTGACCCCTCTCATCCCATCAGTTCTCTCTCCAGAACTGCGGAGTGAGTATCATCAGAATGGAGAATATCTCCAAACGGCCAATCAGCATCAAGGCCGACGCCACCCACTTGGAAAGGTCGGGCAAGTCAGACCAGGCTATATGGTTCGTCGTGCTGAACATCAACGATGGTCCCGCATTGGCCAAACTGGCGATAGCTATGGAGATGGAGTTCTCCACATCGATATTGTCGGCCATCAGGATAGCGACGGAAAGGAGCAGCAATAGCAGGTACGACGTAGTGAAAGCCAACAACGACACACGATGGGAGTTGTCCACATTCTGCCCGTCGATCTTCAAAGGCAACACAGCATTGGGATGCAATCGCTGGCGCATCTCGTTCTTGATGATCTTGAGCAACATCACCACGCGGGCACATTTCATACCTCCAGTGGTGCTTCCACCACACGCGCCCACAGCCATGCCTACCCAAAGCACCAGCCAGGTAAGATGATGCCAACGCACCACATCGTCGTTCGAATAACCCGTTGTTGTAATCAACGACACCACTTGGAATATCGATGAGCGGAACGCAAACTCGAAATCGTATCCGTTCCACGCCATGAGTTCCGCCATGACAATGGCGGCGCAACTGAGCACAAAGAAGGTATAGAACTTAAACTCGGAACTTTTCCAAAGGTTGCGCAGCTTCAACTTGGACACGGAGAAATAGAGCAGCGTGAAGTTGACACCCGAGATGAAACAAAAGAATGTGGCCGCGTACTCCAAGGCGGGGGAGTTTTCGAAGATACACTTGTTGTCGATCACAAAACCTCCCGTAGCGGCCGTGGTCATGGCATAATTGATGCCGTGGAACCAATCCATGCCAAACAACATGTAGCAGGCGCAACAACTGGCCGTGATAAACACGTAGACGAGCCAAAGCCACTTGGCGCACATCGACAAGCGAGGGTGCAACTTGTTCTGCATGGGGCCCGTAGCCTCTGCCGCAAACACCCTGGTGCTTCCACCCACCACCGACGGCAGGATGGCGATCGTGAAGAACACGATACCCAATCCACCCAACCACTGGGAGAGCGAGCGCCAGAAAAGGATGCCGTGAGGCAACGCCTCCACGTCATTGATGACGGAAGAGCCAGTGGAAGTGAAGCCCGACACGCTTTCGAAGAAGGCGTCGGTGAAACTGTGTATGTAGCCTCCGAAAAGGAAAGGCATGGTTCCAAATAAGGAGAAAAAGAGCCATGAGAGCGTCACCACGACAAAGGAGTCGCGGCGCGAAAGCCTGTTCTCCGCATTGCGTCCATGGTATTTGAACAAGAATCCGAAGAACACCGTAACCACGATAGACACCATGAACGGCAGGATGTCGTCTTCGCCAAAGACAAAAGCCATTCCCAGGCAGACAATCATCAATAGGGCTTCCAAGAACAGAAGCGATCCCAGAATCTTGTTTATGATTTTAAAGTTGATCACCTTTCAAATGTTTCAGTTTACAATCAAAACATCTTCTCGATTTGTTTCATGTTCACATCATGGCAGAACACCACCACGATATCGCCGGGATTGATCTTCGTGTTACCCGAAACGAGCATTCCCTCTCCGTTCCTCACCAGTCCGCCAATGGTCATTCCCTTGGGCAGGCCCAGGTCTTTCACGGGCTTCAGCGTGATGCGTGCTCCCTCCTTGGCCACAAATTCGCCCACATCGGCGTTGGCCTGCATGAGGAACGTGACATTCATCACGTCGGCGTCGAGCATGAGCTGATAGATGCGACTTGCGGCAATGGCCTTCTTATTGATGATGGTTCCTATGTCGAGACTCTCGGCCATACTCGCATAGTCCATGTTCTCCACCACGGCCACAGTCTTTCTCACGCCCAATCGCTTGGCCGTCAGACAAGCCAAGATATTGGTTTCGGCATTTCCCGTGAGCGCCACAAAGGCTTGTGTGTTCCTGATTCCCTCATCCATGAGCAGCGAGATGTCGCGTGCATCGCCATTGATGACCAGCGTTTTCTCGCCCAATACCTGGTTGAGCACCTCACAACGGTCATTATCTATCTCAAACAGTTTGACGTTCAGGTACTCGGGCATGGTCTGTATGGCTCTCACGGCTGTGGCACCTCCCCCCATCACCATCACGTTCTTCACATCGGCATAGTTCTCCTTGCCCACAATCTTGCGCATGTATGGGATGAAGGGACGTGTGGTCATGAAGTAGGCCAGATCAAAGCATTTCAGCTCGTCGTTACCACCCGGGATGATGGTTTCACCGCTCCGCTTGATGGCCACCACGTGGTATGGGTCGTTGGGGCCGCACAGGTTCTTAAGGGGTTGGTTGAGGATTTCGCAGTTCTCACGCAACTTGATACCCAGCATGACAAGCGCTCCATCGTGCACATCCCACCTTCTTCTGACCCACGACATCTTCAGTCCGCTGTTGATGTCGCGCGCGGCCAGCACCTCCGGATAGATAATGCGGTCTACACCGAGGTTTTTATAAAACGCCTTGATTTCCTCTTCCGCATATTCAGCGTCGCCCACCTTCGCCACAGTCTTCTTGGCTCCCAAGGCGTGGGCCATGATGCAACACACGATATTGGTGTTCTCGTCGGGCGTAACGGCAATAAACAGGTCGGCGGCGGCCGTGTTGGCTTCTTTCAGCGTCTTCACACTGGTGGGCGAACCCTGCAGAGTGAGCAGGTCGTAGTCGAAGCCAATCTTCGCCAGACATTCTTGATCGCTGTCGATGACGGTTATTTCCTCTTGGTTGCGCGACAAGAGTCGGGCCAAGTGGGTTCCGATGGCGTAAGCGCCGCAAATGATGATTTTCATTCCTTTTTCAACTCCTTGATTAGCTTCATGATGCTTTCCTTGTCGAATCCGCAGATGTGCTTCAACTGGTCGACAGAGCCATGCTCCACGAAATGGTCGGGCATGCCCAGTCGATGCACGGCAGGTGTGTATCCGTGATCATTCATCCATTCGAGCACCGCTGATCCCATTCCTCCCTCGCGCGATCCGTCTTCCACGGTGATGAGGGTTGAATAATTATCGGCTACCTCCTTGAGGAGCTTCTCGTCGAGCGGTTTCAGGAAGCGCATGTCGTAGTGGGCCACATCGAGTCCGCTCTCTTGTATGGCAGCTTCCACGTCGTATCCCACTGGGCCAATGGTCAGCACGGCCAGTCCTTGGCCTTTGCGGATGCATCGGCCAGTGCCCACGGCCACCTCCTCGAGGTCGCATTTCCAGTCGGTATCGTGGCATCGGCCACGTGGATAACGAATGACAAACGTGCCCATGCCAGGCTTTTGGGCGGTAAACATGAGCCTGCGCAACTCCTTTCCGTCCATCGGCGAGGCGATGGTCAGGTTGGGGATGGGGCGCAAGGCGGGCATATCGAACGCGCCATGATGGGTGGCTCCGTCCTCGCCAACAATGCCAGCGCGGTCCAAGCAGAGCACCACGGGCAGGTTGAGCAACGCCAAGTCGTGGATGATATTGTCGTAAGCACGTTGTGCAAAGGAACTATAGATGTTGCAGAAGGGCTGCAATCCATCCTTGGCCATGCCGCCCGAGAAGGTCACGGCGTGCCCCTCGGCTATGCCCACGTCGAACACGCGGTCGGGCATCTGCCTCATCATGGTTATCATGGAGCACCCTGTGGGCATGGCAGGCGTGACGCCCACAATCTTGGGATTTTGCTCTGCGAGCTCAAGCAGGGTGTCGCCAAACACGTCCTGGAACTTAGGCGGCTTGCCGCAACTGTCGTCCACCAGGCGTTTTCCGGTCTCAGGGTCGAACTTTCCTGGGGCGTGCCACACGGTGGCTGCTTTCTCGGCGGGCTTGTATCCCTTGCCTTTCACCGTATGCAAATGGAGCAACTTGGGGCCCTTCATGTCTTTGAGTTGGCTCAACAGGCGCACCACCTCCTTCACATCGTGGCCATCGAACGGTCCGAAGTAGCGGATGTTCATGCCCTCGAAGATGTTTTGCTGATGACTGATGGCGCTCTTGATGGCGTTGTTCAGGCGAATAAGTCCCTTCCGGCGGTCTTCATTGAGGTAGCCTTTGTCGTACAACCAGCGCGAGGCCTTGAAACGAAGGCGGTTGTAGGTGGCGTTGGTATCGAGATTCAACAAGTATTTCTCCATGCCGCCCACGGCGTGGTCGATGCTCATATCGTTGTCGTTGAGGATGATGAGCAGGTCGTTGGGAGTGGAACTTACGTTGTTGATACCCTCGAAAGCCAGTCCTCCGCTCATGGCTCCGTCGCCAATGACGGCTACAACATGGCGTTGGCTGTCGCCTATTTTCTTCGCCGCCACAGCCATTCCCAGCGCTGCCGAGATGCTGTTGCTGGCATGCCCGCAAATGAAGGTGTCGTATTCGCTCTCCACAGGCGTTGGGAACGGATGCAGTCCGCCCAACTTGCGGTTGGTGGCAAACTCCTCGCGACGTCCCGTAAGAATCTTATGGCCGTATGCCTGATGGCCAACATCCCACACGATGCGGTCCTCGGGCGTGTTGAAAACATAGTGCAAAGCCACTGTGATTTCCACCACACCGAGACTGGAGGCAAAGTGGCCGGGGTTGACCGAGACCTCGTCGATGATGTCCTGACGAAGTTCTTGGCACACCTCGGGCAACTGCTCGACGCTCAATTTGCGCAAGTCGGCAGGACTTTGTATTTGACTTAATAGATTGTACTTCTCTTGATCCATGAATTGTAGAATGGATTAACCTTGCAAAGATACAATAAATAAATGATAATGCGCTCAACTAACAACAAAATAATCCCCGTGCGCCTTTTTATTGGCGCATACTCATCGACGCCAGCCCTTTTTGTGTTTCTTGCAACAAATATGCTGCTTTTCGGAAGAAAAAACGACGAATTCATTTCATTCTCGACCTTTTTGCATTATCTTTGCAGAAGATAGGCGGCGTTCGGCAATTCGAAAGCAAGCTTTCATTGCGCTCACTGGCACTATCTTTGCAAAAGATAGGCGGCGCTCGGCATCATTAGGCGTTGGCCTTATCTTTACTAATAATGAGAAACATAATCATCAACCTATCTTCATTATGAACAAAAAAACTATTATGTTGGCGGCGTTCCTCGTCATGTCGGGTGCTGCCATGGCACAGAAGGCCGACGGCGGCATCTCCTCGCAAATGTTGCAGCAGATCGAGGCGGCCCAGGGCAACACTCCTACCAGCGCTGCTCTCGTAAACGCCATCGCGTCGAACAAGATCGACGACTTGGCCAAGAGCTACAAGAGTTTGGGACAAGTGGACAACCTCTTCAGCGTGGAGACTCCCGCACAGAGCATTCATAACCAGCAGAGCAGCGGACGTTGCTGGATGTTCTCGGGTATGAATGTGCTGCGCGCCAACTTCGCCAAGGCTCACAACGACACGCTGCGCGTGGAATATTCGCAGGCTTACCTCTTCTTCTACGACCAGTTGGAGAAGGCCAACCTGATGCTTCAGGGTGTCATCGACTGCGCCGACAAGCCCTTTGAGGACAAGCGCGTGCAGTTCTTCTTCCAGCATCCCATCAACGATGGTGGCACGTTCTGCGGTGTGGCCGACCTGGTAGAGAAGTATGGTTTGGTACCCATGAGCGCCATGCCCGAGACTTATTCGTCGGAAAACACGGCGACCGTTGACAGATTGGTTACGTCGAAGTTGCGCGAATATGGCTTGGAGCTGCGCAAGATGGTGAGCAGCGGCAAGAAGGCCGCAGCCGTGAAGAAGCGCAAGACGGAGATGTTGGCAACCATCTACCACATGTTGTCGATGACGCTCGGCGAGCCCGTGAAGGAGTTTACCTATGCCTTCAAGAACAAGGCTGGCAAGGTGGTGACCCCCGCCAAGAAGTACACTCCGAAGGAGTTCTACGACGAGACCGTGGGCCACAAACTCAACGGTTCGTTCATCATGGTGATGAACGATCCTCGTCGCCCCTACTATAAGACCTATGAGGTGGAGCTTGACCGTCACACCTACGACGGCCACAACTGGAAATACCTCAACCTGCCGATGGAGGACATCGCCAAGTTGGCCATCGCCTCTCTGAAAGACGGCCACAAGTTGTACTCAAGCTATGATGTAGGCAAGCAGTTCGACCGTAAGCGCGGCGTGCTCGATCTTAACAATTACGATTACGGATCACTCTTCGGAACCACATTTGGCATGAACAAGGCCGAGCGCATCGAGACCTTCGACAGCGGTTCCACACACGCCATGACGCTCACAGCCGTCGACCTCGACGCCAACGGCAACCCGCTGAAGTGGAAGGTTGAGAACAGCTGGGGCGCTTCTAACGGCGTTAACGGCTGCCTGATCATGACCAACGACTGGTTCAACGAGTATATGTTCCGCCTGGTGGTCAACAAGCGCTACGCCTCTGAGGAGACGCTGAACCAGTTCGACCAGAAGCCCATCATGGTGACTCCCGATGACCCCTTGTTCCAAGAGGACATGTAAACAGACGTGGCAACATGGGGCTTTCGCTATTGCTTTTGTCGTTCTTCACGTTTGTTGAGCTCAACTGTGAGAACCTTTTCGACACTCGGCACGACAGCCTGAAGAACGACACGGAGTTTCTTCCCACATCGGCCCACCACTGGACCCCCTACCGCTACTGGCGCAAGCTCAACCGCATAGGCCAGGAAATTGTGTCGTGCGGCATGCTCGACACCTTGGCGGTGATGCCCGACATGGTGGCGCTGACGGAGGTGGAGAACGATAGTGTGCTCGTTGACCTGACGCGGCGCTCGCTGCTGCGGCAGACGGGCTACGAGTATGTCATGACCGACAGCCCCGATGAGCGCGGCATCGACGTGGCCCTGCTGTGGTCGCCCTTTGCCTTTCGCCTCATCAACCACCATTCCATACGCATCGTTCCGCCCAAAGGCTTTCGCCCCACCCGAGACATCCTTTATGTCTCGGGCGAGGTGATAAGCGGCGACACGCTCCATGTTTTCGTGGTGCACGCACCCAGCCGGTCGGGCGGCGAACGTGCCACACGCCCTTATCGGCAACGGGTGACGGCGCGATTGGCCGAGGCGGTCGACTCGGTGAGGCGCACCAGCCCACACGCACGCATCCTTGTGGCGGGCGACTTCAATGATTATTCGGGCGACGCCTCCCTCAAGACGCTCCTCGACCACGGCCTCACGGAGATTTCCCAAGGGGCCAAGGGTGCCCACGGCGCCAAGGGAACCTACCGATGGCACGGCCGATGGGACAGTCTCGACCATATATTCTGTTGCGAGGCATGGGCCTCACGCCTTGCCACATGCCACATCAACGACGCACCCTTCCTGCTTGAGGAAGACACCAAATATGGTGGTATGAAGCCCCGACGCAACTACCAAGGACCCAAATATCTCGACGGTTTTAGCGACCACCTGCCCCTGGTGGCGGTGTTTAGGCTTTAGCGATGGGCCTCATAATACTTCAGGCCGGCTTGCACATTCTTCACCAAGGCCCTACTGCTGTAGGTGGCACCTGTTACGCCATCCACCTTCATCTTGGCGGCCTTGCTTGCTGCCTTGCCCTCATATTGGGCCAATACGGCCTTGGCACGGGAGAAATACTGGGGCGTTTCCTGGTTTTTCAGCGCCTCTATCTTCACCACCTTCCCTTTCTTGATGTAAATTTTCACAGGCGTAGCGCCCCTGAAGCCACGCACCTCCTTGGCCAACGTGGTAGTGTTGACCACCGTGGCGCCCGACTCCTTGCTGATGGGGTCGGTGGCGGGCATGGCGCTCGCCAACAAAGCGACGGCGGCAAGGAAGCCCGCTGCTTTCATCATGGTTTTCTTTTTCATTGGTCTTGTTGAATAATTTGTCCTGAATGATGTTTACGTAAAGCCACTCGCCCGCAGATGGCCGAGTGCAGCCTATCTTGGGCAAAGATACGACAAAAGCGGGGTTGCCCCCATCGCTGCAAGCGTTTTTTAACGCTTTAGGCTATCTTTTTAACGTTGGACCACCACAAAAATCATCAATAATTACAAATTACCCAACCAAAAACGCTATCTTTGTAAAAAGCTAAAAACGCGCCATGAAACTGAAACTTCGCCACAACACGCTGATGCGCCTCATCACGGGCGCCGCATTGCTCATTGCCGTTCCCGGCCTATTGTTCCTGCTAACGTGGCCGTTGGCGGGCAGCTGCTGGGCCATGGCGCTCGCCGTGGCTTGGGTTTTGCTGATGATCTACGGCTTCTTCTTCGGTTGGCGCCATTTCGTAGTGCGCTCGGCCACCTGCCAATCGCCTCTCCTTCCCAAGGAGTTTGACAGCTACCGCATAGTGCAACTGTCTGATATCCACATCGGTACGTTCCTGCGCAACCGCTCGCTTGTCGACAAGTTGGTGCGGTTGGTCAACGAGCAGCGACCCGACCTGGTGGTGTTCACGGGCGACTTGGTGAACGTCAGCGCCCACGAGGTCATTCCGTTCCAGCACGCGCTGAAGCAAATAGAGGCGCGCGACGGCGTGTTCTCGGTGATGGGAAACCACGACTATTGCGAGTATGGTGAGGACAAGAGCTTGGGCAACATCCGGAAAAACCAAACGGTGCTGAAATACCTGGAGCAGAAAATAGGATGGCGGTTGCTTCTCAACGAGCACGTAAGCATCCGTCGCGACGGCGCCACCATCGAGCTCATTGGCGTGGAGAACATCAGTAGGCCGCCCTTCCCCGACTATGGCGACCTGACGAAGGCGCTCAAGGGCACCGCCGAGGGATCGTTCAAGATTTTGCTGAGCCACGACCCGAGCCATTGGCGGCGCGGCGTGCTCCACCAAACCGACATCGCGCTGACGCTCTCGGGCCACACCCACGCCGGACAGATCAGCCTGGGCCGTGTGTCGCCGGCCAAGTGGGCCTACAACGAATGGGGCGGCAAATACATCGAGGACGGCTCCATGCTCTATGTGTCGGTGGGCGTAGGCGGCACGGTGCCGTTCCGTTTCGGCGCCTGGCCAGGCATCGACGTTATCCAGCTCAAGTGCCAATAACGCTTCCAACACTCCTCTCTTTGCGATGGCCACAGGCCCCGAGCGAGCCCTTCACGGCTGATGCGCACCATGGAAACATTCAAGTTTTTTGGTCAAAAAACGCACTCTTTTCGTTCGATGAAATAGAAAGCGAAAAAGCCTTATTGTCGATCCGAAAGTCCGAAAAATCGGTCTCGCGCCACGGCAAACGAGGCCTCGCGTTGCGAAAGATGCCTAATCGCAACGCCTCGTGTGAGACGAGGAGGAGCAAAAGCTAAGCCATGCTCGTAAAACACTGATTATCAGAGCGGTAAGCAAATGCGCTGAGAATCGCGTATTTGCGACCAACCATGTGCTCGGTCGAAAAAAACGCCTGTATTTTAAGCCTTTTGTCACCTTGTTTCCTCGTTTCCCCAACGGCCCCAAGTTGCTTCGTGTTTGCTTCGTGAGAAAGCGGGGCCGCCACCCTTCTCCCTATATATTAAGGTGAAAAACGGGGGCGCATTGCATTTTTACACCACTACGAAACGCTATTGTTGGCAAAAAAGCAGTAACTTTGCATAAGATAGGCTACACTCGGCCATCTGAGAACAAGTTCTCATGGCGCTCATTGGCACTATCTTTGCATAAAACAAACGAAAGGAAAACGAAAATGAGACGATTACTGACAACAATGACAATGCTGGCCCTGACCACAACCATGGCCATGGCTCAAGCGTTCGACAACCTGCCCGACCCCATCGAGGATGTGAACAAGGTAGTTGACAACACCCCCGACTCGATAGCCAAGGCGCTCATGTCGCGACCCGCACCGGGCTCCACACGCAAGGGAGCCAACCCCGTGCTCTTCCTCGTGGGCAACTCCACCATGCGCAACGGCACCAAGGGCGACGGATCCAACGGACAGTGGGGATGGGGCTACTACGCCAGTCAGTATTTCAACGGAAACAAGATAACGGTGGAGAACCAAGCGCTCGGCGGCATGTCGACCCGCACATTCTACCGCAAGCTGTGGCCCGATGTGCGCAAGGCGCTGCGACCCGGCGACTGGGTCATCATCTCCATCGGCCACAACGACAACGGCCCCTTCGACTCGGGACGCGCACGTGCCGTGATACCGGGAACATCCGACGACTCGCTCGCGGTGACCATCAAGGAGACCGGTAAGCACGAGGTGGTCTACTCCTACGGCGGATACCTGCGCCGTTACATCGCCGAGTGTCGCCAAGCGGGAGCGCACCCCATCCTGATGAGCCTCACCCCGCGCGACGACTACGACGCCACGACGGGCAAGATCGTGCGCAAGCCGCAAACGGGTTGGGCGGCTGTAGTGGCCGCCGAGGAGGGCGTGCCCTTCGTCGACCTCAACGAGATTAGCGGGCGAAAGCTCGACTCGTATAGCCACTGGAAGGAGAAATACCACTTCTACGGCGACCATATCCACACCAGCTACTGGGGTGCGCAGATGAACGCGCGGTCGGCGGCCGAGGGACTCATGGCCAGTCGCAACCCCGACCTTGAGCCGCTCAAGGCCATGATGACGGGCGTGGAACTGCCCGTATGGCCCGTGGAGCGCAAGAAAGGCAAGCCGGTGGTATGGATCACGGGCGACTCGACGGTGAAAAACAAGGACAGCGAGAAGGACGGCATGTGGGGATGGGGCGCCCTGGCCGCCACGGTGTTCGACACCACGAAGTGCACCCCCTACAACGCTGCCATGGCGGGTCGCTCCACCCGTTCCTACATTCGCGAGGGACGATGGGAGAAGGTGTACAACGCCTTGCAGCCCGGCGACTTCGTGCTCATACAGTTTGGCCACAACGACATCTGTCCCATCGCCGACAAGAAGGCGCGCGGCGTCATTCCCGGCACGGGCGACACCTGCCATGTGTACCACCTGGAGGACGGCGGCCGCTTCGAACTGGTGTATAGCTTCGGCTGGTATCTGAAGAAGATGATCGACGACGCACGCGAGAAGGGCGCCACGCCCATCCTCGTGTCGCTCACCACACGCAACGAGTGGCCCGGCGGCCACGTGGAGCGCCGCAACGATTCGTACGGCAAGTGGTACCGGGAGGTGGTGGCCGACACCGGCTGCGAGTTTGTAGACGCCCACAACCTCATTGCCGATTACCTCGACAAGCACTATAAGAGCAAGGAAAGTGCGGCCAAATATTTCAACCACGACCACACCCACACGTCGTACATGGGTGCCAAAAACAACGCCAAGATGATTGCCAAGGGCATCAGGCTGGCGAAGAGCCCATTGGCCGCATACCTCAAATAACGCATATATTTATGATTGATCGCGCTACAGTAGAAAGAATCAAGGAAGCCGCCAACATCGTGGATGTGGTGTCGGAATTTGTGACCCTCAGAAAGTCGGGGGCCAACTACAAGGGCTTGTGCCCATTCCACAACGAGAAGACGCCATCGTTCTACGTGTCGCCTGCACGCGGCACCTGCCATTGCTTTGGCTGTGGCAAGGGAGGAAGCCCCATCACGTTCATCATGGAACATGAGCAGATGACCTACCCCGAGGCGCTCAGGTGGCTGGCCAACAAGTACCACATAGAGATCCATGAGCGCGAACTGACCAATCAGGAGCGTGAGGAGCAGAGCCAAAGGGAGTCGATGTTCATCGTCAACGAGTGGGCGGCAAGCTACTTTGAGGACCTTCTCCACCATCCGGCCGACGGCAACGACATCGGCATGCAGTATTTCCGAAGCCGTGGCTTCCGCGACGACATCATCCTGAAGTTCCGATTGGGCTACGACCTGCCCAACCGCCTCGTGCTCGCTCCAACGGCCCTGCAGAAGGGCTACAAGGAGGAGTTCCTGGTAAAGACGGGCATCTGCTACAAGAACGAGCACGGCGAGCTCATCGACCGCTACGCCGGGCGCGTCACCTTCCCTTGGATCGGTGTCAATGGAAAGGTGGTGGGCTTCACGGCGCGTGTGCTCGACTCGCGCACGAAGGGTGTCAACCAGAAATACGTCAACTCGCCCGACAGCGACCTCTTCCACAAGGACCACGAGCTCTACGGCATCTATCAGGCCAAGAAGGCCATAGCGCGCGAAGACCGCGTGTATATGGTGGAGGGACAGGCCGACGTCATCGCCTTGCACCAGTGTGGCATCGAGAATGTGGTGGCCAACTCGGGAACGGCGCTCAGCCTGCACCAGATACACATGCTCCACCGCTTCTCCTCGAACATCACGCTCATCTACGACGGCGACGCGGCGGGCATACACGCGGCCCTGCGAGGCACCGACATGCTGCTCTCCGAGGGCATGAACCTCAACGTGTTGCTGCTGCCAGGGGGCCAGGACCCCGACGAGTTTGCACGGTCGCACACGGCGACCGACTTCCGTCAGTATATCGAAGAGCACCAGGTCGACTTCATCCAGTTTAAGACCAACCTGATGCTCAAGAACGAACGCGACCCGAAGAAACGGGCCGAGGCCATCAACTCCATCGTACAGTCGATATCGGTGGTGCCCAATCAGATTCTAAGAGACACCTACATACACGACTGCGCCCAGCGCATCGGCCTCAACGAGAGCACGCTCATCAACCAGATGAACAACTTCATACGTGGCCGAAAGACGGGATCGACGGCGCCGCAACAAGACGGGGTGCCCGTGGGACCGCAACCGCAACCTGCCGCCACACCAACGGCCATGGATTCTACCACACCCATGCAGCAAGCCTCGAAGGTGGAAATGATGCTCGCCCAACTCATCATACGCCATGGCGAGCGAGTCATCATGAACGATGTGGAGGACGAGGAGGGCAACCACTACAGCCTGACCGTGGCGCAATACATCTATTATAACCTCGCGGCCGACAACCTGTCGCTACACAACGACCTGTTTAACAAGATCTTGCACGAGGCGTGCGAGCACAGCACCGAGCCCGGGTTCAAGGCGGAGCCCTACTTCATCAACCACGAGGACATCAACATGAGCAAGTTGGCCACGGAAATGAGCATGGACCGCTACCACCTCTCGCAGCGCAAGGCCGACGGCCCCGACAACGAGGAGGCGCAACTGCAGGCCGAACGCAACCAAACGGAGAGCCTGCGCAACCAAACCATCCATCTGTTGCTCGACTTCCGCATGGACTATGTGGAGGCGCAACTCAAAGAGATTCAGGATAAGATGCGCACGGTGGCCAACGACATGGAGCAGCTCAAGGCGCTCATGGAGCAGTTTCGCGACATGCAGATGCTACGCAACCAGCTGGCCCGACAGTTGGGAAGCAACATCGTGGTTTAACCTATGCGCACACACATTGCTAAAAGAACGTTAAATTAGTCCGTATTCTCGCGGAAATTGTTTATATTTGTAGGTGATATGACACACCTTGCGATCATCGTTGCAATTTGGGCTATCATGCTGATCATAGCCTTTGTGTTCCTGCCTGCGTGGCGCAAACGACACGATGCGGGAAAAGGGCTCTATGCGCGGTCGCAAGACGACAACAAGCTCAGCGTCAACTATGCCTTGAAGGTCATGAACTGTAAGGTGAAATGGACCGACGACCACGAAGACCTCGTAGCACGCTACACCTACCAAGGTGGACACTTCAACATCCGACTGGAAAAGGATTCGCCTTACGTCCGATTGTCCTATTTCTATTTCTTTGAGGCTGGGTCTCACGACCTGGAACTGGTGCGCAACGTGTGCAACCAGTGCAACCTGAACACGGAGACGTGCCGCATAGTCTACACGCTCAACAACGATTCGGGGATGGTAGATGTGCACATCGTGTGCTCATTGATGATTACCGACAGCACCGTCACCGAGGTGCTCGAACGCGCCATGGCCAACACCTTCAAGTGGCAAAACGTCTTTGTGAGGCGATTCAATGAGATGAAAAGCGCCAACGACAAGGTGCCCAACCGCGATTTGGAGAAGGCACAGGCCACGCTCGAGCGCGAACTGTTCCTCTTGCGCGAACAAGAGATGATTCACCAAGAGGCTGGCCCCGATTGGCATCTGGGCCAAGGCGAGAACGCCCAACTGGGGCATCTGCTTGCCACGACGATGGGACTGAAGGACATTGTGCCGGCCCACTTCGCCCTCTACGCCGACAACAGCTCGACAAGCATCGACGACACCGACGCCATCCTCAACTTCGACATCACCCAACCGATCATAGCCGATGGGGCCTTCGGGCGCTTATCGGCCATGGCGCGACTCGACTACTACGACCCAAGAGACCCAGTGAAGATGCGCCACCTGACGCTCGACTTTGAGCAAGAGGGCGCCACAACCGACACGCTCTACTATCGCATCACGCTGTCGTTGGCTCCCGTATCGCCCGCCAACGGCGTGGAGGTAGCGTCGAGGACATCGCCCAAACGGCAGGTCAGCGTGCTGCTGGGCTACGATCTCACACCCAAGGAGGAGCGCATGACGAAGTTCCGTTACCTATGGAAGGAGGCCATGGCAAAAGCCAACGGTCGGGGCGAGCAACTGAACAAGGAGGAGCAACTGCTGTGCGACATGCAAAACCCCAACATGGGATGGCTGGCCCTCAACGGAAAGGCGTTGTTCGACCAAAAGCGCTACTACGAGGCCATCAGCCTGCTGGAGGCGTTGTATGCCCAGTTTGCCTCCATCGAAGAGGCGACCGAGCGCCTGGGGCGCGACAAATGCCGTGAGCTCTACTTCTTCCTGGGGGTCAGCTATGGCGCCATCGGACAGTATGAGAAGTCGATCTACTACCTGCAACAGGCCGATCCGTTCGAGATCCCGCTGGTCACGGAGGCGTACGTCAACAGCTTGGTGAACCAAAAGGACCACCGCGCGTTGGCCACCATCGACATGCTGCTGCGTTTCCTGCGCGAGATAAGCAACAACGCCACGGACGAGAACGACGAGGAGAAAACCAAGACCAACCTTGCCGACGATCAACTGGACCATATTTCCAACTTCCTCTTACGCCGCAAGGCATATATGTTGGTGGCCATGCAACGCTACGACGAGGCCGAGCGCCTGCTCAAACAGATGCTCGACAACCCGCAAAATAGCGACTTCGCCCTCAAGGAACTGGCCTACATACAGAAGAACAAGGGCAAATGAGCATAGCCAAAGACGCTCATCGGACCTATAATGCCCACAAAGCCCATTAGGCCCACAAGCCCCACCCCTTCACCCCAACACCACTACGATTATCAGGAAAACCATACATACCATGTATTATTTAGAGAAACATTTTGAGATTTCCGCCAGTCACCACCTCACACTCTCATACGAGAGCAAGTGTTCGCAGGTGCATGGACACAACTGGCACGTAACCGTCTACTGCAAAGCGCGCGAGCTCAACCAAGACGGCATGGTGGAAGACTTCGCACACATCAAGCAACTCATCCATGGAAAGCTCGACCACACCGACCTCAACAGTCAGCTGCCGTTCAACCCAACGGCCGAGAACATTGCGCGATGGATCGTCGACCAACTGCCCACATGCTACAAGGCCAAGGTGCAGGAGAGCGACAACAACATTGCCATCTACGAGATCGACGAATGAGCTGCGCCATGAAGACATATAGGGTAAACGACATCTTCTACAGCCTGCAGGGCGAAGGCCACAACACGGGGCGAGCCGCGGTGTTTGTGAGGTTCAGTGGCTGCAACCTGAAATGCGCGTTCTGCGACACCGACTTCGCTTCGTTCGAACCGTTGACCGGCCACGACATCGTGGAGCGCATTCGCCATCACGAGGCGCGTTTGGTGGTGCTCACAGGTGGCGAGCCCACCTTGCAGGTCGACGAGCAACTCATCGACGCGTTGCATGAGGCGGGGTTCGAGGTGGCCATGGAAAGCAACGGCACCTTACCGCCGCCCAGCAACCTCGACTGGCTGACCGTGTCGCCCAAGACGAAGCCCAGGGTGCAAAGATGCAACGAACTGAAGGTGCTGTTCGACGAGGCCGAGACGCCCAACGATTATGGCATTCAGGCCGACTACTATTACCTGCAACCGTGCGATGTGGGCGACGCCAATCGCAACGCAAGCATCACCCGTCGCTGTGTGGAATACATCCAGCGGCATCCGCAATGGCGCCTGTCGCTGCAAACACACAAGCTGATTGGGTTCAAATAGCCAACCAAACGCAACATCATAAGGAGGAAACAGTGGAGTACCTACGCGAAATATGGTTTGTCATTTATGCTGTCATCGTCATAGGTGTGATGGTGCGCATCATCATGGACAACCGCGAACCGTCGAAGACGATGGCGTGGGTGCTCGTGCTGTGGTTCCTTCCCCTGCTGGGCATCATCCTTTACTTCTTCTTCGGACAGGACACACGCAAGGAACGACTCGTCAGCCAGCGATCGCTCGACCAACTGACAAAGCGCTCCATGCTCGAGTTTGCCGAGCAAAAAGACCTCCGGCTGCCCGAGTCGCACCGGCCCCTGATGCAGCTCTTCAAGAACCAAAGCATGGCGTTGCCGTTCAAGGATAACGCCGTGGAAATTTACACCAACGGCTACGAGTTCTTTCCTGCCTTGCTGCAAGCCATCGGCCAAGCCACCAACCACATACACCTCGATTTCTACCTGTTCTGCGACGACCCATTGGGACGACTCGTCGCCGACGCGCTCATCGACAAGGCTCGGCAAGGCGTGGAGGTGCGCGTCATCTACGATGATGTGGCCTGCTGGCAGGTGAGCAACGACTTTTACGAGCGGATGCGCAACGAAGGCATTGAGGTACACGCCTTTATGCCCGTGAAATTCCCAGCCTTCACATCGAAGATGAACTACCGAAACCACCGCAAACTGTGTGTGGTGGATGGACGGGTGGGATTCGTGGGTGGCATGAACATTGCCCTGCGGTACGTCAAGGGAACAAAAGGCATGGCATGGCGCGACACACATCTGAAGGTGGAAGGGGGCGCGGTCTATGGCATTCAGAGAGCGTTCTTGGTGGATTGGTACTTCACCGACCGCACGCTAATCACCGACCGCAAGTATTATCCCCCACTGAACCCGGCCATCAACAACAACTGTTTGGCCCAGTTGGTTACGAGCAGTCCCGTCACGCCATGGCCCGACATCATGCAGGGATACGTGCGCATTCTGCTCGAAGCCAAGCGGTACGTCTACATGGAGAGCCCTTATTTCCTGCCTACAGAGCCCATCCTCTTCGCCATGCGCACGGCGGCGCTCGCCGGAGTGGACGTGCGGCTATTGATTCCAAGGAAAAGCGATTCGAAGGTACTCGACTGGTCGACCCTCTCCTACGTCATGGAGACGCTGCAAGCCGGCGTGAAAGTGTACCTCTACCAAGCCGGATTCAACCATTCCAAGTTGCTCGTCTGCGACGACAGCGTGTCGACCGTGGGCAGCACCAACGTCGATTTCCGTAGCTTTGAGCACAATTTTGAGTCAAACATCTTCTTCTACGACGAGGGCATGGCGCTCCGATTGAAAAACATTTTCATGGAAGACCTCGCACAAAGTAGACCCATCGAAGAGATGAAACGCGTGAAAAACCGCCCATTCTCCAAACGGTTGGGCGAAAGCCTACTACGCCTCCTCAGCCCACTTTTATAGGGCCCGCATGTCGCTCTGGCACAACCCGTTACTTCATTCCGAACAAAACATCACACCATCGGAACCAGGTCCCATTCTGCAACATTCCCAACGATGGAAACGTGGAAAACACATGGAGCCATCGTTTGCACCCCACCCTACCCTCAGACGCCACGCCTGACATCCTCCGCCATTCCCAATTCACCACCCCTAAACACAGCACCCACATTCCACGACAACCCCCAATCGGCCATTAGAAAACCCAACCACGACACCATAGTTGTTGTGCTTTTCATATTTTTCACAAATTTAATCGTCTATCATTGTGCTTATTACAGATTTTTTCCTACCTTTGCAGAAGATAAATCTTGAACCATTTAAAAGGATTAAAAGATGAAAATTGAAAAGATTCATGCTCGCGAGATCCTCGACTCTCGTGGCAACCCGACAGTGGAAGTGGAAGTAACATTGGAAAATGGTGTCATGGGCCGCGCCAGCGTACCCTCAGGCGCTTCTACCGGTGAGAACGAGGCCCTCGAGCTTCGCGACGGCGACAAGGGTCGTTTCCTCGGCAAGGGCGTTTTGAAGGCTGTGGCCAACGTCAACGACATCATTGCTCCCGCCTTGAAGGGCTGGAACGTGTTTGATCAGCGCGGCCTCGACTATAAGATGCTGGAGCTCGACGGCACACCCACCAAGAGCAAGCTCGGTGCCAACGCCATCCTCGGTGTTTCTCTGGCTGCTGCTCACACAGCTGCTGCTGCACTGAACATGCCTCTCTATCGCTACATCGGTGGCGCAAACAGCTACACCCTTCCCGTTCCTATGATGAACATCATCAACGGTGGTGCTCACTCTTCTGCTCCTATCGCTTTCCAGGAGTTCATGATCCAGCCTCGTTCTGCAAAGAGCGAGAAGGAGGCTATCCGCTGCGGCGCTGAGGTCTTCCACGCTCTGGGTAAGCTTCTGAAGAAGCGCGGCTTGTCTACAGCTGTGGGCGACGAGGGTGGCTACGCTCCTGAGCTCAACGGCATCGACGATGCTCTCGACAGCATCTGCCAGGCTATCAAGGACGCTGGTTACGAGCCGGGTAAGGACGTTACCATCGCTATGGACTGCGCTGCTTCTGAGTTCGCTACTCTGAAGGACGGCAAGTACTACTACAACTACAAGGAGCTGAATAACGGTATGCCTAAGGATCCTAACGGCGTTGAGTACGACGATGAGGGCCAGATCGCTTACCTCGAGGAGCTCTGCAACAAGTATCCTATCGCTTCTATCGAGGACGGTCTCGATGAGAACGACTGGGAGGGCTGGCAGAAGCTTACCGCCAAGATCGGCGATCGCGTTCAGCTCGTAGGCGACGACCTCTTCGTTACCAACACCAAGTTCTTGGAGAAGGGTATCAAGATGCACGTTGCTAACGCTATCCTCATCAAGGTTAACCAGATCGGTTCTCTGACCGAGACTCTCGAGGCTATCGAGATGGCTCACCGTCACGGCTACAACTCAGTTACTTCTCACCGTTCAGGCGAGACTGAGGACACCACTATTGCTGACATCGCAGTTGCTACAAACAGCGGTCAGATCAAGACTGGTTCTATGAGCCGCACAGACCGTATGGCCAAGTACAACCAGCTCATCCGTATCGAGGAGGAGCTCGGCTCTGAGGCTGTTTACGGCTTCAACCGCCTGGATCGTTCTCTCTAATCGAGATTCTTTAGATCCCAACATATCATGCCCGCGCAGACATTCTTGCCTGCGCGGGCTTTTTTTGTTGTCCTTACACATAACAAGAAAGAACAAACTGAAGAACGAAAGGACGCATATCGAGTTGGGACAGACATGCATAAGAAAACAGGTATAATAGAAGAAGAGAAATAAAACCCAACCGGTCATTAGATTTCAATTCTTGTTCGTGTTTGTCTCAAACAGGTTGCGACTTCCGCGCTGAAGGCATAGCGGGCTATGGCGAAACGCGAATGGAAGCAAGATGCCGAAAGAAACG